>Ga0214544_1003157_pt1:0-27500 | contig 34412 bp, 28 predicted proteins | sample CNSS3metaG_FD_160074 | JGI IMG/M metagenome (GOLD analysis project Ga0214544, IMG submission 160074) | Root nodule microbial communities from cowpea collected in UCLA plant growth center, Los Angeles, California, USA - CNSS3 | ecosystem: Host-associated > Plants > Roots > Nodule | place...
TAACATTTTCTAGGTTTGGGTATTAGTGATGCTTTGGAACATTGTGGTATTTGCGGGTTCACGCCAACATTCTTGAACCCATTAGAAATTATGACAAAATGTGAAGACGCTGAAGAAAAAACATAATCTGTTTACATGGTATTGGGCACAAGGGATGGCAAACGAGGTGACACGGGACGAAGCTTGCTATTTCATATTTATCTTTATCGAAGAGTATTATACTCATACCCGTACCCGCTTTCGTATTGTTTCAATATTAATTAATTAATTTTTATAAAATAATAAAAATTATAGTAAAAAAAACATAATATAAAACCTTCAATATTAAGATGAAAGTTGTTTCTTCGATATCAAATATTTAGAAAGAAATTATATTATAATTGTATAAATTTTAAATTAGAATACCAAATAAAATTTCATGAGAACCAAAATATCTATTAAATTTACAAACATTAATGAATTCTAGTTGATAAAATTTATTTTTAAAAAATATATAAAAGGAAAATGAATATTCAAATTAAAATATATGTTAAAATATATATATTAAATATTTGTTTACTTTAATTTTTTAAATTCTAATAATAATAAATCACTTGATCCAAATAATGCAAAGAACAAATATTAAACTAATAATAATAAAATTTTAACATTGATATTATATCTTTTGAACTTCAGTATATATTAGATGGTGATAAAAAGAAATTCATGACAATTATATTAAAATTTTATATTATAGTAAATAAAATTTATTTATACAATTATAGTGGTAAAATCACAGTATGATAATGAGTTAAAAAATAAAAGTAAAAAAAATTATATAAAATATATCAAAATAGTATTTTTCATTAGAAAAATAAAAATAAAATAAAAATATTAAAAAAATGATCAAATGTGTGTCTTAGAAACAATTTCGAGAGACCATTAAATGAAATCGCACAACAAATAAATAAATATATAATTAAGGGTATGATAAAATAAAAATACTTTAGAAATCTAAGAAAACTTCTCAAATATTAACATAATTAATGGTTGAGAAATAACAAAAATTTATAGCGAAACAAAATACTTCTTCAAAATAAAAAAAATAGAGTAAAAATGAGAAATTTTCTATATTACATAATAAATTAAAGGTTTATGCTATTGAACACCTAAATTGAAAATGTTAAACGTTCTCATGTGAAAGAAAAATACACAATAAATAAAAATATTCAAATGTAAGAGATAAAAAAATATGTCAATATTTAATTGATATACATCATTTGAACCTAATTGCATAAAGGTTATGATACTGTGAAAAACATATTAGAGAGATAAGATGAAAAATATATTAGAGATGCGAATGAATTTTATGACAAACTAAACAATTATAAGAAATAAGAAATAGCAAGTGTGTGTGTGTGTGTATATATATATGTTTACTTAATTGACTATGAATATTTTAATAATTTAAAAGGGGACAAGGATATAGGGGGCGAGTATTTTGGCGAGTATGGAGACGGGGATAGGGACGGGGCAGATATGTACATCCTTATACCTAGTTGAAAAGGTAGGGGATTTCTCATACCCATATCCATACCTAATCAAAATGGGAACAAGTTCTAGCAATATCCACGGAGACAAATTTATTTTATTGACATGTGAAGCCAAGGTGGTATGCTTCTTGAAGATTTGATGAAGCCCTTTTGAATTTCCATGTGGATACATCATTAAGAAAGTGTATTTGATGTTTGTAATTCATACTGTAGACCTTGTAGCATTAATAAAATGTATTTGGTCTTTGTAGTATTTTTAATTTGTTGAATGGTTTTTCAACAGGTTAAAATGTATCTTTTAATCTGTTGAATGGTTTTTCAACAGGTTAAAAGGTTGGCTATAGTAGTCTTAAACTACAACTAATTAATTCAGTTGATTTATTTTTTAATCGATTGATTTGGAAATCAACCTGCTGAATTTCATAACAGTTTGACTATAAGAGTTGTGATTTTTGAAAGAAAGATATTCTGGTCATTTTTTACCGTGAAATTGTTCTGGAAACTTGTGGAAATTCTCTCTTTCGTGATCATTTAGACTACAGCAGTTGAAGATTGATCTTGGATCAATTCTTGGAGCTTTTGACTTGGTTTTGAAGCTTGGAGAAAGTGGTTTATGCTAGGATGGGCTATGCTACCATTGAGGTTTTGATCTTTTTCAAGCCTTGTGTGTGTGCCTGGTGGTTTTCCAGGTCTACAAGAGGGTTCTTGCTGTGCTGGTGTGATTCTTGTGTGATTCAAGAGTCTTGTTTGTGATATTTGCTTATTTTGAAAGTGTAAGGGTGGATACTTTGTAAATCTTTTGAAATAGTGCAAAGTCAAGCTCAGGTTGCCTTGACAAACTACATGCAGCTCAGGTTTGAGTGAACCAATATAAAAATCTTGTGATCCAATCTTTTCTCTAACCCTTCTCTCTTGCATAATCATTTAAAGTTTAAAGAACTTGAGTTTCAATCATCTTTGTTGTGTTCTTGCATGTTTTCATGACATCTACAACATTGAGCATGTTTGCATAATCATTTAGAACTTGTCTTGATCCTTCTTGTGCAGTGTTCCTGGTTTAAAACTCGAATATGCATTTCTACATTTTTCCTAGTATTTCAGTCGATTACTTTTCTGTTTCAATCGGTTGATTATACCATAACAAAATCTATTTAGTAAAATCAATCGATTAACTCTGTTTTTTACCAATTGAAAGTATATTGTCCAATAGCTTTTGCATCCTAACTCAGTGATCCATTTGATTTAATTAAAGGTGATTTTTATCTTTCAAAGATAGCCTAAATTTTTAACTAGCCAATTCAACTACCTCTTCTTGACATTTCAACCATTTCAAAACTAACAATTGGTATCTAGAGCTAGGTACTTGAAATTTGCTCAAGTAAGGTCCTAAATATGTTTTTGAACTACTTGAAATGGCTGAAAACAAGTTACCCTTTGCTCAAGGTGCCTTAATTCATAGACCCCCTACGTTTAGTGGCATTAATTACCAATTTTGGAAAATTAGGATGAAAATCTTTATTGAGTCAATAGATCAAGAGATATGGGATGCAATCATAAATGGACCATATACTCCTAAGCATATTGTTGCAAATGTACAGGTTGATAAGCCTTGGACTTAATGGACTGAGGAAGAAAGGAGGAGAGCTCAATATGATTGCAATGCTAAGAATATCCTCACTTCATCTCTCAACATGGATGAGTTTTTTCATGTTTCACAATGCAAGAGTGCCAAGGAAATGTGGGAGGTTCTTGAAGTGACTCATGATGGAATCAATGATATTAAGAGAGCAAAGAAACATGCCTTGATTCAAGAGTATGAGTAATTCAAGATGAAACAAGGAGAAACTATAGCGGATGTACAAAAGAGATTCACTCACATAGTCAACCATCTCATGGGTTTGGGTAAGGAATTTGACAAAGAAGAGTTAAACATCACGGTGGTGAAGTGTCTTGATAGATCTTGGCAACCAAAGGTCATGACTATCTCATAAACAAGAGATCTATCCACTTTGACTACAACTGCATTGTTTGGCAAGGTTAGGGAGCATGAGATTGAGATGCAAAGGCTAAATGAGCTAGAGTAAAAAAAGGTAAGGAACATAGCCTTGAAGACTAGCACCAAGAAGAATGAGGAACCCGAGGATGAGATGGCTGAATCAAGTGAAAGTGAGAACTTGAATCTCCTTGTCAAAAGGTTTGGTAAGTATCTCAAAAGGAAATGTAGCAAAGGTAATCCCAAAGGTAATCCCAAGAGGTATACTTCCAAACGTAGTGAATCAAATTCTTCTAATCTTACTTTTTATAACCGTGGAAACATATCAAAATTGAATGTCCAAATGCTAACAAAGAAAAGGAGAAGAGTGTTGATAGGAAAAAGGAGAAGAAGCCAAAAGAGAGACATACATACATTGCATGGGAGGACAATGATGATTCAACAACAAGTAGCTATTCACAATATGAGAGTGAAGAAGCCAATTTGTGTCTCATGGCTGGTTATGAGTGATCCTCCTCAAGCCAAGTAAGTTCTCTAGACAAAAATGACTATAATCAATTGTTGCATGATTTTGAAGAGTTGCATAATGAAGCAAACAAGATTTCTGCATTAAACAATCGATTGAAAGGCTTAAACAATTGGCTGGAAAATAGAGTCAGTCAACTGAAAAAAGAAACAGTTGATTTAAAAATTGATTTCGAACATTTGGAAATCATCTACAGTAATTCAACTTATTGTTTTAGAAATCAACCGGCTAAAAAACTCTGTGAAAACTGCATAGTTTTGAAAAATAAAGGGAAATGCCTTATAAAGACCTGTGCAAGGTTCATAAGAGGGGAGGCAAACTTAGAGGTTGTTCTTGGTTCTCAAAACTGTGTGTTTGGCAAAGATGGACTTGGTTACAATCCTACTTTCCAAAAGAAAAACAAGAAGTTCTCTAGTTTCTTTTCAAAAAGTAAGCCAAATGACATGCCATTCATTTCCTACAACAGCAGTCATGAGTATTGCATTTGCCGCTGCAATGCATGCCTTGTGCGATTAACACCACAACAGTAGCAAGCGTTTCACCGAACACGTCCTCCATCGGAGAAACAATGGCCATCGTCGGATCTGCGAAACGCTCATTGCGATAACCCTCACGACAGCCAAACCCTAATGGAGAGAGAGACTACCCTAACATGTGGCAGTCTCTCAATGGGATGTCAAAGAGTCAAGACTGGTCAACCAATCAACTCTGGGCAAGGATTTGGTCAACAATGGTCAATTGCCTATTTTACGCTATATCTGGCAGGTGGTTCCTCTATAGGAACCCTAAAAGGCTTAGACTAGAAAGAATCGTTTGGCGGTTGTTCATCGTCGACCAGACTATTTCTGGAAATTTCCAAAAACAATAAATTAAAAGAAATAAAATATTAAGCATGATCATACCAAATTCAGCATACTAATCAGACTTAAATTAATCAACGCATGAAATTACCCTATTTAGCATGCCATTCCGATTTAAAATAAAGGTAATGCGTAAGGTTACTCTATTTAGCATGTGAATCAGATTTAAAATACAGTTAACGCGTAAGGTTACTCTATTTAGCATGTGAATCAAATTTAAAATAAAGTTAACGCGTAAGGTTACTCTATTTAGCATGCGAATCAAATTTAAAATAAAATTAATGCATAAGGTTACTCTATTTAGCATGCTCATCAAACTTAAAATAAAATTAGCGCGTAAAAGCTCCCCTAACCTGGTTTCCTTGCTTAAAACGCAAATGCTAGAGCTCTCCTTTGATCACCAATGGTCTCCTTAGCACCACCTCAATTTAGCTCCTCTAATTCACTTTCTAATCATTATTTTTATCAACCTCCCTTGGCTGCTCATACATCTAGGGTTTTCTCCACCTTTTCACCTTCATGCCAAAACTAGTTTTAGCAAAAAAGAAGTTTAATTTAGAATTACCAAGGATCGAACCCATAACCATGCCACAATCAATTCATGTTTCATGATATTTAATATAATTCTATTATTATATTATCACTTAACATGATCAAGCATATTATTAAAAATAATAATAAATTAAATAACACACAATTGGCATACATGGGACTTGAACCTAAATCCTCTCACATAACTAAGTACTCTTAACCACTTGAGCTAGTACTTTTTCACGTTATATAAATCAATAATTAATGCCTTAAAGGCTCCCACTACCCACATTTATTAATTATTTATTTATTTAGTTATTTAATTTTCACGGGTCTTACAATAACCGTTTGAAGCAAGTTCGACTTCAAACTCTCATAGGCGAGCTTGAAAGGATGAGGATGAAGGAAGCTGAAGGGGTTGTCGAGTATGTCTCCCGAGTTGAGACCATAGTGAATCAGCTTGGTAGAAATGGAGAAACGCTGCCCACTTTGCCTATTGGTGGAGAAAATCTTGAGGTTATTAACCGACGAATTCAACAATATAGTTTGTGCAATAGAGGAATCAAAGGACTTGACAGTGCTCTTGGTGGAAAAGCTTGCTGGGTTGCTTGAGACGCATGAGTAGCGGAGAAGGAAGAAGAAGGAGAAGTCCCTTGATCAAGCACTCCAAGCAAAGTCAACCATTTTAGAGAAGAATGTTCATTATACTCAGAACACTCGAGGCTGACGTGGTAAAGGCAGAGGAGGATATGAAAGATGTCAAGAACAGGTCAGCCAACGAAACTGGCGTGGCCAAGTACAAGGTGGGGGTCGTGGTGGTAGAGGCCGATGAGGTTAGTCGAGCAACTTAGGAGTTGAGTGCTTCAAATGTGGGAAGTATGGTCATTTTGCCAAAGACTGTTACCCAAAAGTTAAATGTTACAATTGTGGGAAGGTTGGACATTTCGTGAAGGACTGTCGATCTGAATGCAAGAAGGAAACGAACTTCCTCTCTGGGGACGCTGAGGAAAAATGAGTATTAATGATGTCCAGGAGATCAGGAGTCGAGCTAAGTCCGAGTTGTTTTGACAACTTAGTTTGGTACCTTGATATATGAGCAAACAACCATATTTGCGAGGACGCGAATCTTTTTAAGGAGCTTACCAAAGTTGAGGCCGAACACATATCATTTGGAGATGCTTCAAAGGTGGCAGTAAAAGGCTGGGTATAATTTGGTACCTACAAAAAAACAATTGAGTTGGAGAAATTAGAGACGTGTACTATGTACTCAATCTCAAGAGCAACATATTGATCATGGGCTAGCTGATGGAGAAAGGCTATTCGGTTCTGATGAAAACCTGAGTATTATACTTGAAGGACAAATTAGATCGATTGATTTCCCTAGTAGAGATGAAGAAAAACAGGATGTACAAGCTGCACTTGAAAATAGTCCATGAGAGATGCTTGAAACTTGACGTGAAGGATGAAGCTATGATGTGGCACTTCCGGTTTGGCCATTTTCATTTTGGTGGGCTGGCCGAGCTAGTCAAAAAGGAGATGGTGCGAGGACTCCTAAGTGTGGAGTTGGAAAATAAATTTTGTGAAGAGTGTGTGCTCGGGAAGCATCTGAGGATCTCATTTTCCAGGACTGCCGAGTACCGGGCATAGGAACAACTCAGATTAATTCACACAGACATTTGTGGATCGATTACCCCTGAATCTTTTAGTGGGAAAAGGTATTTCATTTCTTTCATAGATGATTTTTCAAGAAAAACATGGGTGTAGTTTTTGAAGGAGAAATCTGAGTTGTTCGAAGTGTTTAAAAGGTTCGAAGCAATGTTTGAAAAGGAGACTGACATGCCTATCAAATATGTTAGGTCTGACCGAGGAGGCAAGTTCATCTCATCCGAGCTCATGAAGTATTGTGACGAGCAAGGAATAAGGAGATTTTTGACAACACCATACTCACCCCAATAGAACGGAGTAGCTGAGAGGAAAAATCGAACCATACTTCACATGGTTCGAACAATGTTGAAAAGCATGAATGTGCCTAAAGAGTTCTAGGTAGAAGTAGTGCAATGTGCCATCTATGTGCAAAATAGATGTCCACATGCTAAGCTGAACGAGAAGACACCGAAAGAAGTCTGGGGTGGAAGAAAGCTGAGTGTGTCTCACCTCAAAGTGTTCGGTAGCATTGATTATGGTCATGTTCCAGCTCAATAAAGGACCAAACTTGAAGATCGAAGCAAGAAGTACGTGTTTATTGGGTACGATGAAAAAACTAAGGCGTATAGGTTGTTCAACTCAATAACAAAGAAGGTGATTATGAGCTGAGATGTTCAAATTGATGAAGATAGCGTCTGGAAGTGGAACAACTAGGAGAAGGAGTCTAAGAGCTCGAAAATATATACACCACATGTTGTGATAGATCATGAGACTTTTGATGAAGAAGATGAACCTCTACAGCCCAGAGCACGAAGCTTGCAAGACATGTACAACTCCACTAACGAAGTAAATGGATGTTTCTTGGCAGATTCAGAAGACTTGAGCTTTGAAGAGGTCGTGCAGGAGGAGAAGTGGCAAAGGGCGATGAATGAGGAGATTAGAGCAATAGAACGCAACAACATGTGGGAGCTAACTGATCTGCCCAAAGGAGCTCAATCTATTGGTGTAAAGTGGATGTACAAGAAGAAAACAAATGTTAAAGGTGAAGTTGAGCGATATAAAGCTCAACTCGTAGTGAAGGAGTACAAACAGAAGGAAGGAATATACTATGACAGTATTCGCCCTAGTGATGAGGATGGAAACAATTAGGTTGTTGATTTCCTTAGTAGCTCAACACAGATGGATGTGAAGTCGGCATTTATGAATGGAGTCTTGGAGGAGGAAGTATATGTTGAACAACCACACGGATACATGCGAAGAGGCAAAGAGAAGAAAGTGTTGAGATTGAAGAAGACACTTTATGGTCTGAAGGAAGCTTCACGAGCATGGAATGAAAGAATCGACACCTACTTTAAGAAGAATAGGTATGAGCAGTACCCTTATGAACATGTTTTTTACATAAAGAAAAAAATGAGAAGATGTGATTGTAGGATTAAATGGACATTACAATTGACTGCCCTCTATGGAGATTAAACATTGATTATGATAATCCTACAATCTATTCGGTGAAAGGTATGCAACTTATCAGAAAGGATAAACTTAACAAACAAAACTTTTTAACTATAAAGAGCATTACAATGAACTTGAAGTAAAGAGCATGTTCACAGCCTATGTTGTTATAAGTGCTTAAATGGACATTACAATGAACATGTACGACTGATTATCCAAATCACAGCCTTGAATACACTCCCAATTCCACTTTTAAGTCACTCTGCTTCCATGCTTGCTTGTGGTCCACACACACATTACTCCTCTTATTTCAGTTGAAATTGTCGGAATGTGTCAATATCAACAATCATTATAGCTTTTTCTTTTCTTTTTTATAGTATATTATGTTAATTCCAACTCCAAACCTTTCAAATTACAATAACATTATCGTTTGTAAAATCATATTCATGAAGTTCTTTATTTTTATTTAATTTTTTATAAGGAAAATTTGATATGTTTTTACAGTTAAAAAGTTTTGTTTGTTAAGTTTATCCTTTCTTATAAGTTGCATACCTTTCACTGAATAGATTGTAGGATTATCATAAGCAATGTTTAATCACCATGAATACTTTCATTTTGGCATGGAATCTTTTTATTAAATTTTATCAGTTTAAATGTGTCTGCTACAGGATAATGTGTTTGTTAATGTGGTTGCGTCAATTCAATATCGTGCCCTGGTACAGAAGGTCAATGATGTTTTTTACAGACTTAGCAATACAAAGACCCAAATTCAGGCATATGTTTTTGATGGTATAAACCATATAATACTCAGTAACATAAGCCTGCAAAAAGTGGTTTATGCATATTTGATTAGCTAAGGTGAAATTTCTATTCTCATTGTAGTAATTAGGGCAAGTGTTCCAAAGCTCAACTTGAATGATGCTTTCAAGCAGAAAAATGAAGTTGCCAGAGTTGTGGAGGAAGAACTTGATAATGTTTTCTTTAAAAAAGAATTTGTTTTATTAATACCTGAGTTGCAAGGACGAAAAGGAAGATAAAATAGATTATGAGAAGAAATTGGGAAAAACAAACGAAAATAGATAACAAATATTTTTTTGTTAATCAAGATATATATTTCTCATAATTTAGTAGGAATACTAAGACCTCTAATATTTTTGCACTCAAAAATTGTTGCTATAAATTATAATTTTTCTTTACACTCTTGTACGCAACATTCTTCACAAGATCACGAGCACCTGGTAAGCATGTAAAGTTGATGATCAAAATCATAAATAAGCATGATCAATTATCAAAATAAAAAAAAAAAGAAAGTGAAATAAAACATGAAAAGTAAAACCATGAAAGAAGAAAATATTTTTGAATACATACCATTGTTGATGACGAGGGACTTCGTTAAGCGGCAACCAATGATACAATTATAAACAAAATCAGGGGATAACTTACTACAGTGCAATTTCATACATTCATGAACACATTTTTCAAAAGAAAAAGGAGATGATTGTACAAAACATGTGATTCTACACTTGAAACTGCAATAAGAAACCTTGGTTAATCCAGCTTGTGCAAAATTTAATAAAATCATGACCGTAAATATAACTCCAATAGATTTTATTTCAATTTTCTCCATAACTCTTCTCTAAATTCTCTTCAAGATAATGAAATTCGGACAAGGGTAATCTAACTTGTGATGTTTCAAGAAAACTAAACATGAATTTATAGAAAAAAGAATGGTAAAAAAGATTTACCCTTGAAAATATGTAGTAAAAATATATTATAATAAGAAAAAATATTAACAATGTAATTATTATTTTTCTACTATAATTAATAAATATATAATGAATGTACCATTTTTACTATGTATCATATTAAAACAATATTTAAATAATTTGTAAATATAAATTTAAAACGGTACAAATAACTAATATTAGTTTAATGTTTCTGTTGAGTATAAATTTAATAAGTATAATAAAAATACATAAATACATAACTTCTTTTGTATAATATTTCAATAATAGTAAAGATTACAGATCTAATATTTTATAACATTTTACAGTTAAGATTAAAAATGTAACGTTTTCTAGGTTATTAGTGATGCTTGGAACTTGTGGCATTTACGCGTTCTTTTTAGAGCCCCACACCAATTTTCTTCAACCCATTTGGAAACTAGGGCAAAATATAAAGATACTGAAGAAAAACATAATTCCTTCACATGGTACTGGGACAAAGTGATTCTAAGTGTTCATCTTTGAAGCGTTTTAATGCAATGGAGTGACACTAAAAAACAGAAAATTATATAATAACATCCATATTTTTTTGACAACATATCTCACAACTTGACATGACATTTATTTTTTAATTTTTTCAATTTTCACATTGACGTTCTTTGAAAGAAAGCGGAAGGACAAAAGGCAGAAAGTGCGAATGCACGTTGTTGAACTGGAGAGCACCTTGTTCGTTGTCTTCAACCGCTGATCTTCATCTTCAACCATTTTTCTTCGTCTTCAACCCCTATTTTTCTAAAGTTTCATCATCTTCTTTGTATCCATGTTTTTCTTCTTCTTCGTATCCATGTTTTTCTTCTTATTCGGAATGGTGTGGGTTTTCACATTGGACGAAAACTCCGACGGTTCGGCGTTTGTATCCATTGGGGTGGAAAGGAGGGATTTTTGTTGTTGTTTGTAGTGACGTCGTTGTTATAGTGGCGTAAGTTTGTGGCTTTCGTCTTTGTGGTGGAATCTAATCGGGGTCACTTCTTCGAAAGGTGTGTGGTAGTAAGTTGTATTTATTTTTACGTATTGCTTGTGATAATTTTTTGTGTTAAAGGAAATGATGAAGATGAGTTTTTGTTTCGAATGTGGGTTGTTAAGGTTAGGATTAAGATTTTGTGTTCTTACTTAAGATTCTGTAAATCCACATATGTGCTTACATAAGACTTAATATCTGCAAATCCATGCTCTATGATTTGCACATTAGATATTCATGGTAGTTATAGTTGTCCAGGGATGATTTTCACCGGTTGGCTTATTCAGTAAATTGTAAATTTACATATGTGCTTACTTAGTAGTTAATAAGTAAATTGTAAAACTCATGCTCTATATTTGCATATTGGTTACTCACGTTAGCTATTGTTGATCATGATTGATTTTGCATTGATTAACTTATTGAGAGTAAATTGAAAATCCACATATGTACTTATTTAGTATTTAATAACTGTGAACCTATGTTGTATGATTTGCACATTAGATATCCATGTTATTTATAGTTGAGTAGTGATGCTTTTGATTGGTTGGCTTATCTATTAAATTGTAAATCCGCATATATTCTTTCTTAAGACTTAATATCTGTAAACTCATGCTCTATGATTTGCACATTAGATATCCATGGTAGATATAGTTGTCCAGGGATGATTTTCATTGGTTGGCTAATTCAATAAACTATAAATCCATATATGTGCTTACTTAAGACTTAATAACTGCGAACCCATGTCATCTATTTTTTACAATGAGAATGGTGTTATCTAGTAAACTGTTATCCGAATTATGTGCTTACTGATGAGCCAACCCTTGTGCATTAGTGTGAGCCTAGCTTATAAGAAGTTATTAGTTGTCCTTTATGTTGTGTACAAGTTATATCATATACATGTTATTTTGCATTGAGGTTTGTTAATATGATACACTTCATTTATGTGATTGAAATGCACTATTTAACAGACTCATTATTTTGGCGTACTTTACTAAGAATAGATGTTTGCATGAATTATGCTGACATCAGTTGACCTGACTTCTTCATTCGGGTTGACTATAATGAGTGATTTTAATGAAGACAATGATTGCAAAGGTGACACGTAGGCTAATAGGAAGGTATGTTTTTTTCTTTTTTGATTGAAAACGAAGTGGTTAGTTTTAATGGTAACGTTTTGCAGACTTTTACACATTCTTGTCGGACTAAAGATATTGGTTTTTTTAAAATAACAAGTTAATTGTGCAACAAATGTCACTTCTTTAGGGAACACCATTTGGATGGTTAACCATGTTGAAAGGATCAACCAAGAAAATATTCCAAGAGTTAAGCTATACGAACTCCTTTTCAGACCTACGCGAGGAGGAAGCACCAAAATTAGAAATTTGCATTTGTGAATTTTATAGTGGGTTTTGTGGTAATGTTGATATATATTTTTTTCATGTGCAAAGATTATCATACATTAGTAGAAGAGTTTTATGTTTTTAATTATGGATTAAATGTTGTTGGTTTATGAGCTTGTTTAAATGACATTATCTTGAGGTGCATGTAGTTAGTATAACTGGAAGTGATACTAGTAATCCACTGTGAGCTAAAGGTTCTAACTACGTGCTTACTCCTGGGTAAGTAAGTGCAAACTCAGGTTAAAGGATTTCCATTAACTTTCTAGGGAAAGACAAGTTGATCATGCATGATTTGGAGAACTTGGTTTGATGATTAAAGTCTACAACTTCATTTTGCAAGTGTTAAAATGTATACTAACTTCATAGTTTTAGTCCTTCAAATCAAATGACAATAATTACTTTACAAATCCACTGTCAACAGTAGTTGCTAATTGATATATATATATATATATATATATATATATATATATATATATATATATATATATATATATATATATATATATATATATAAAAGTGTTAACCCATGTTATTTGTTTTGCACTTTCATGAAACCTTTTGCCAAAACTTAATAAGTGTTAATTGTGATGATACAAGCGTATGTACATTATATGGTAGTATCTTCGGAAGACGCAGCCACGCACGAGGTCGATCTGGCGGAACTTTTTTCCACAATCAACAGATATGGCATCAAGCTTAACCCAGATAAATGCGTGTTTAGGGTAAATGGGGGAAAATTCTTGGGATTTCTAATTACTCATAGGGGTATCGAGGCGAGACTACAAACCAAGATACATACAAATGTTTCAACATAGCAAGACAGATTAAGCTGAGATTCTTATAAAAAGGTAACTTAGTATTTAGTAAATAAACACAATAGCAAAAGTAATAAATATAGTAATTAGTACACACAAGCTTGTCTGAAAATGTTCACTGATACACAAACTAAGTTCAAATGAATTAGCCTTAGCATAACTTTAGCCAAAAAGACCACTATAGAAGAATCTAGAGTTACCCTCATTCCTCCACCAGACGCCCATCTATAACCACCTTGTTGGCATCCACCCCCGAGATATCAATTGAAGGACATAAAAGGCGCACTTGCTCTAATGCCACCTCAAATCTGACGTCGTAGGTCATGGCAACATCATTAGCAAGCTTATCCTCCTTAGCCTTCCACGTCTTATCCTTGTCTAAGGCATCAACTTCCATCTTTCGAAGGGTTTCTTCGAGCTCAAGTTTTTTCCTCTTCATCTCTTCCAAACTCATCTCCAGCTTGGTGATCCTCACCCCTTACTCTTTAACGTTTTTTCTCAAGGCTTCCATCTCTACCGCCTCGGCTTTTAGTTGGGAGATTTCTTGCTTTGTAGCAGCGATCTCCATATCTTGTTTCTCCTCGGTTAGACCCAAGCGGTTCAGTTTTCCAAACAGCATGGCCATTAAAACCTCTGTTTTATGGAGGAATGTGCAAGCATCCTCTTGAAGGGAAAATACCTCTTGGTTGAGCAAACATGAGCAATATGGGTGTAGGAAAAATCCCAAAAGATCTGGGAAGCACTGCTTGAGACCTCCAATTGTACATGACCCATAGAGGAAAGAGTATGCTCAGATCGCGAATGTGCGGAAGTCACCACTTCCCCCTTTACCGTGGCATGAGCAAGGACCACCCTCCTACGACACTTGAACCCCGAGCTAGAGATCGTTTCCTCGTCATCAGAGGACAATAGTATGGCTTCCTAGCTGGTGTTGGGGGAATGATGGAGGTAGGCTGGGACAAGGAAGCTTGAAGGCTCTTCAAATGTTTAGCCAAATCCTGTTTTGACAAGCACAAAATGTTAAATCCCATCCATCAAAAAAATCCTAATCCCACTAGAGATCGACACAAATCTATACCAATATTAAATTTAAAGTTGACAAGCTGAAACTCAAGACTGAGTAGTTGATTAGTCTCGAAGAGAGTCCTAAGTTGTTCCAGTACAAGTCAATGCTCTCGCTCTTGAGGCTTGAGGTTGCCTAATTGTCGAGTCTTGGCGACAGTAGGATCCTACGTCTAGTATAGCGGAAACCCCTTGAGGAGGTCGGGCTTATGGGTGGAGATCGCACCTGCAAAAATACACCCTTGAAGCCTTTATAAGATGACTAGAACAACCTAAGAAATCCCCGACCACCCACACCACTCAAAGATGACCACATATGCTTGGTCGACTTCTTCATCTAAAAAAAGTGGAGAAATACATTCGTATTGGTCACAAACTCGAAGTGAGTACACATGATGTGGAATGTAAGACCCGAGAAAGTTAAATAATTATTTAATAAAGGTAGGTAATAGGAGACTTTGTGACATTTAATGTTAATTGTTGTGATGTGGAAAAGTACTAGCTTAAATGGTAGAGAGTACTTTATTGTGTTGAAAGGATGTGGGTTTGAGTCCTTTGTATGCCAATTGTAGTATTTTTTTTATGTGCATTATTTTAAGGTTATGATTGAATGTGAGAAGTGATAATGTAATCCTAAAATTTTAGGAATTGTCACAAAACATGACTTTTTTTAAATTGGTTGTGCATTTACTTTGTGATTGAGTGGTTGTGGGTTCAACCCTTGCTGAGAATGAAATTAACTTCTTTATTTTTTTTTTTGCTAATTATAATTGTGGTCTGAATGTGAAAGGGTGGGAAAACCCTAGAGACAATGGGCAGTCAAGGGAGACTGGGAAAAAACAACCCATAATGGCCTTTGAAGGGTAATTATGCTCACTTAAATGTCATTTTCGTTTTTAGACCATTAACCATAATTAAGGAACATATAAAAAGGCAAAATAAGGCAATTAGGAGGGTTTTGGAGACTGAAAAACCTATAGTGTTGAGAGGGGACGAAATTCAGAAGAGAAAAGTGAATTTGGGTTGAGAGAAAAGCTAAATTCTCATGGGAGAGCAAAGGAGGGCCTTGGGTAGCAGAAAGCTAAAGTTAGAGGACCAATTGGAGCAAGGAATTTCAGGTAAGGGAAGCTATTTTAGTGTCTTTGGTTATGCCTAGGTTTGAGAGCTCTTGTCTCATAATTTTATATTTGATTGACATGAAATTTTCGTGCCTGTGTAAATATGATGTCAGTATTGTTGTTCTGACAGTGTGGGAAAAGCCTATTATATGTTTGGGTATGAATAAATTAAGGTCTTTGCATGATATGGTTGTTACTAAGCAAATCTCAAATTGTGATGGTGAAATTGGATTACCTTTTAATGTCACATATAATTACATTGTAGTTAATGATTTGGATTAATTATTATTAAATTCTTAATTATATTTTGTTTTTATCATTAATAGATTGTGTTAATAAATGTCAATATGAGGTTTATCTATTTTATTTTTTTAATTTCTTTTACAAAATTTTTTGTTGCCCATGTTAGGTTCTTGGTGTGACACGTGTCACATGGCAAGTTAGTGTCACGTGTCAGTGTTAAGTATTATTGTTTTGATTTCAAGTTTTGTCCTTATATATGTTTGTTTTAATATTTAATTTAGCTCAAAATATTTTCAAGATAGAGCAATACTGTTTCTTTCTAAATTAAGACCAAATTTATTATTTGTATAAATGTTAATCTTTTAAAGAGTGAAAGACTTTAAAAAACCATAGAGTCATAAGGTTTAATTGAATTTAGGAGAACTAAGCCTCATTAATTCTCCATAAATTATCGTACACAAAAAGTTAAATTACAAATTAAGAAAATGGAGAAAATATATTTCAAGTTATAACGAAAACAAATATTATGCAATGTTTATGATTGAAAAGATTGAATATATTGGTGATATAGTATCACAAGATTATTAGAAGAAGAGAGAATGATCATTATAACTAGCATATATAAGAAACTTTTCGAGATATTAAAATAGTCGAACTGATGATAGATCATGTTATTTTAAACAGAAGTTTTCCAAACAAAACAAAAGTTAAGGATCAAAGGGAATAAGAACGTATAAAACTAAAATTATATATAAAGGGAATTAAGGATCATGTTATATATAAAGTTTATATTAAGTTAATATATAAACTAAAATTATATTTATTAAAAATAAAGTGAAATATATCAAAACAGATGAAAGAATAACCATTGATAAATAAAGAAGAAGAGAAGAAGCAGAGATAGCCGATTTTATAAAAAGCTTGTAAAAGTAACGGTCAATTTTTAAGAAATTAATAAATTATTATATTTAAAGGATAAAATTGATATTTTGAAATGTGGAAATCTCCTTTATATATATATATATATATATATATATATATATATATATATATATATATATTTTGTTATTTAATAAATTATAAGCACTCTAGAATTCATGCTTAATAAAATTGCTCTTTCACTATCTCTTCTATCTATCCATTCTTCTCATCTCTTATTTTATTTACATTTATTTCGTTTTTGTTTTCTCTTTTTGTATGGTACGTTTTATTTTATTTTTTATTGGATGTGATGTGGTACATTTTATGTCCTTGTTCTAGTATCATCTCATGTTTATTATGAAAATAAAATTGGATTAAATATATTTTTTTAATTTCTGAATTTTGACATGAAATTTTGACATAAAATGTTATCATTCGATATATCTTAAATGTTAAATAAATTTAACAAAATTTGTTTAAAATGAATAAATCTACACATTTATAAAGATGGATGACTAAATTAATCCAAAGTTGTAAATATTTAAAATATTATTATAAAACGCGTCTGAAACGTCAAATGAACTTAGTAAAATTTGGTTAAAATTAGGGATAACAACCGGGCGAGATGGGGACAAGTTTTACTATCCATACTCATATTCTAAAAAAATATAATATTATCAAATATTATTCAATATTAAAGAGGAAAAAGAGGGTCATATTTAGAAAGAAATTATAATTATAACTGTATATATTTTAAATTAAAATACCAAATAAAATTTTTCATGAGAGACAAAACATTTATTAAAATTTCAAATGTTAGTATTACCTATTACTTGTTAACTAGTTGATATAACTTAAAAATATTTTTAATAAAATACTAAAGGATTCCACATATGAATTCCAATCTTACAACAAAGTTCAAGGATTAGAAGAAACATTTAACCCAAAGAAAATTCTACACCAAAGTTTTCCACTTTATTTATTTATTTATTTATGGAACAAAGGGTTTTTCACTTTATTTATTCATTTATACATTAAATATATTTTTTGTCCATTAACTTTTAGTGAAAATTGAAATTTTAAATGTTTACATAGTTTAACACATTAAAGCGGAAAAATGCCAAACGGATAAACAACTAAGAAAAGTTTGAAACGTCAAAAAAACTTAACATTTTAAAATGTTTGATACGTCAAATAAACTTAACAAAATTTGCTTACAAAACTAAAGTCACACGTTTGTTTAAATGAAAGACTAAATTAGTCATAAATTTTAAAGAAAGAAACTAATTTCAATCCTGATCGGAAATTAAGGACCGAACACATATTTAATTCTTTATTTATTTAGAAAAAACGTTAAGAATAACTTTAGAAAAGTGTTGAACTTTAATGTGGTTTTATAATTTTAAATCTCTCTCTATATTAATGATTTCATAAATGAGTTTTGCAAAATATATATATATATATATAATGTGTTTTAATTTATTTTTTCAACATAATAAAAAAGATAAAATGAAATATTATATTGTTGTCTATACAATGATAAACCATATATATACATATCTGATAATTATGAATAAAATTTTCAATTAAATTATCTTGAAATTAATTTTTATTATGATAATATGTAATATATTTAAAACTTTCTTCTTTATATATATATATATATATATATATATATATTATAAATAACTCGTTATAATTATAACATCTCATTTAATAGTTATTAAACTACTACAAAAATAATTATATAGTGATAGTCCAAAGAAGATAGCATGGAAGTTAAGTATAATCTTATATAATCATCCAAAAACTGAGTAATGATAATACTATATGTACAAGACCACTAGTTGGAAGGGGAGATAAATTCTAACTACTTACTACAAAACACACCTATCTACAGGACCTCTGGATACTACTACTCAGTCCTACTATCAACACCATGTGAAATCTCTCCACCTGCAGCCTCCTTTGCTCACACATTTAAGTGATCATTGCAAAGAATAAAACAAGGATAAACAACATAGAACACGTAGGGTAAGCTAATAATGATTTAAAGAAGGTTAAATTAAAGTAAGAGCAAAGTACTAATCAACCATCACAATTTCACACAAGAACATTCCAACATCCTCATACACCTGTCAACTCTAGACTCAATTATCCAGATATATGCAATTAACATCGAACCTCTTGGTGGTTCGCACCAGTGTATGATTCCCAAACTCTGCAGAGTTTGGCCTCAAGGGATTATCACCCAATCATCACACCAGGTAAGTCTCCTTTGCGCCAAAGACTTGATCGAGTCTAGTGGCTAAGACCTCCTGCTACTCATAACGACAAAACTCATTATACTCTACATGAGCCTTAATGGTTATTGGAGCGTCAGGATACCAACCAAAATTGAGTCCTTATGTCCTTGCATACACTACCTCATCCACACTTAGAATTTCTCCACGAAACTCTTCCATAATTCACATAAAACAGACCCTCATTCATTAGATCTTATCCAAGGTACATCAATACAATCATAAAAGTCATATTCAATCATTTAGTGCATGAAACATGTCAAAACAACAAACATATGAGACAGGGTAATTCAGCGCTTAGCGTCCAGTTCCAACGCTAAGCGCCACTCGTCTCGCAAATTTCACCGCTCAGCCTCAAATCCAGCGCTAAGCCTTGGGATTTAATTTTCGTTCCAAACCTGTAGAGGTCCCAATGCTGGGGCACCGCTCGGCTGGCGCTCAACGCCATTCTTCTCGCATTTTTCAACACTAGGCATCGTTGGGTTGGCGCTCAACGCTGATCCTCTCGCATTTTTCAAAGCTCAACCTTGAATTCTGAGGCTCAGCTTCACGCCAGAAAACAAGACAAATTTTGTTTTCTTGAGGAATTTGTTACTTGCTTTCATGACTATAATTGGCACGTCCTTTGCAAAGTTACTAGGTTTTCAAATTAGTTTTTAATTGAGGAATCTAATTCAATTAGAGTTATGAATCAAGTATTCATCCTTCTCAATTCATACAATACATTCACATATTAGCATATATCAATACCAATCAATTCAAATTCTAACAGCAATCAAATAAGAAGTTCCAGTCATACATAATTACACTTCACTAAAGTCTTTCAGCATAATCAATTATTAGCTTCCCTTACCTGATTAACTTGCACAATCCACTACCAAAAACCTAAATTCCCCTTTTCATTCTGATGCTCACAAATCAACCTAAAATTATGAGAAACACGATCAGAGGATGTCATTAGAGCCACTAATCATCAAGGATTTTTACAAGGTACGCAAATCTCACATGTGATACAAGTCCATCACATGTAGGGCTTTTCAAGAAAAGATTGAGAAAATAGTAGAATTATAACTTACTCAATTCAAGGTTCTGATCAGACAAACTTGGAGATCTCACCGCAGTGATCACTCTGCCGGTCTCTTATTTCAAAAAGGATGAGAGAGTGGTGAGATTTTTTTAGAGAGAAGTTAGAGAGAATTTAGAGAACATAATTTTAGAGAGATATTGTTTTCTAAATAATGAAATCCTTTTATGAAATTTCTATTTATATATAAGCGGTTTATTATTAAAATAATAATAATAATAATAGGATCTCATTATTTTAAACACATTCACTCTCTCAATGTGATTTTCTAGGTTCTCACATTCTCCCAAACATAAAAAATTTCCGACCTCGAAAATTGACTTACCAGAGAACAGATGTGAATAAGATTGTCTCATATTCTCTTCTAACTCCCAGGTAGAGTCACCTATTCTCCTATTCTACACAACCTTGACTAAACTGATGGTTCTCCCCTTAAGTTGTTTCATCTGGTGATCCTCTATTGCAACAGGTTGCACATCCACGGTGAGATCCTCTCTGATTGGCAAATCTTCCATTTCCAACACATGTGATGCATCAGGCACGTACTTTTTTAGTTGAGAAACATGGAATACGAAATGAAGATTAGTTAGTTGAGGGGGTAAGGCGATCTCATATGCCACTGGTCTAATTCTCTTCAGTACTTGATAGGGGCCAATGAATTTACGAAAAGTTTCCTCGAACGAATAGCTCTTCCCACACCAATAGTTGGAGTTACCCTCAAGAAAACATGGTCCCCTACTTCAACAACTCCAGCCCCAACAACACTGCTTGACCTTCCTGATTCCAGCATAATGGAGTTCTGCATCTCTTACCATAGAGAGCCTCATAAGGCGCCATACCGATACTTGCATGGTAGCTATTGTTGTACGTGAATTCTACTAGAGGCAATACTTCATCCCATCCTCCTAGATGGTCTAACACACAAGTCTTCGGTAGATTCTCTAGTGTTTGAATTATCCTCTGAGATTGTCTATCAGGATGGTAAGCATAATTCATGGCCAATCTACTGCCCAAACCATTTTGTAAAGTCTGCCAAAATCTAGAAGTAAATCTAGGGTCTCTGTCTGACACTATACTCGAAGATATACCATGCAGCCTTACTACTTCTTTGATATACAACGAGGCCAATTTATCCATTGACATTCTCAAGTTAATTGCTAGAAAGTGGGCACTTTTAGTCAGCCGATCTACTATTACCCAAATAGTATTGCGATTCCAAACGGATCGTGGCAAGTGTGTGACAAAATCCATAGCAATGTTGTCCCACTTCCAAACTGGTATCTCCAATTGATGCAACATTCCCCCTGGTTTTTTATGTTCCACCTTTGCTTTCTGACAAGTCAAGCAAAAAGATATGAACTAAGCTACATCATATTTCATTCCTGACCACCAAAAGTACTCTTTCAAGTCATAGTACATCTTAGTCATGTTGGGGTGCATGCTAAGGCGGTTCTTATCATGTTGGACTATGAACGGGTAGGTCCGTAGAGTAGGACTACGAGCGGGGAGGTTCGTAGAGACAGGACCACGAGTGGGCAAGTTCGTGTGAGCATCATAAATCCTGAGTCCATGGCTAACTATGTTTTGTGAATTGAAGATTGAAAATTAAACAAGTTGATTTAAATAATAGTTCTACTTTTACTTGTTACAATTGTGGAAAACAAGGACATATCAAAATTGAATGTCCAAATCTTAACAAGGATATAAGTGCAAATAAGAAAACAGAAAGCAAGCCCAAGGAAATACGTGCTTACATTGCTTGGGGAGATGATTATGATTAGACAAATAGCTCATCACAAGAAGGAAGTGAGGAAGCCAACTTGTGCCTCATGGCTAGATATGAGTCATCCTCATCAAGTCAAGTAAACTCTATAAACAAGAATGGATATAATCAATTGTTGCATGACTTTGAATAGTTGCATTGTGAAGCAAACAAAATTTCTGTCATAAATAATCGATTGAAAGGATTAAACAACTGGTTGAAAAACAGAGTTAATCAACTGGAAACAAAAATAGCCGATTTAAAAGTTGATTTTGAACATCTTGACATGATTTATAATAATTCAACCTGTTGCAGTGAAAATTAGTTGATTGAAAAACCTTGTGAAAACTGCACCCTTTTGGAAAACAAAGTGAAATACCTTATAAAAACATATGTAAGGTCCACAATAGATAAAGCAAACTTGAAAGTTGTTCTTGGCTCTCAAAATTGTGTTTTTGGAAGGTCTGGAATAGGTTACAACTCTTTTAATGAAAAGAAAGTCAAGAAGTTTGCTAATTTCTTTTCCAAGAATGCATCAAGTGATATTTCTTTAAGAACTTGCAATTATTGTATGAGAAAAGGGCATATTTCTAAAAGTTGCAAAGCTAGAAAATATGATTTACCTAAAGGCATTATGAAATGGATCCCAAAAGGATCAAGAAAAATTTTAACCATGTTGGACCCAACCTATCAAAGGGTACCATGTAATGTATATTTGTTTTGCAGGTTATCAAAAGTGAAAAGAAAGACTTGTGGTACCTTGACCAACTTAGTGATAAAGGTTATTCTTTACAAAGCCATGCATATAGAGTTTATAACAAGAGACTAATGATTGTTGAAGATTCCATGCATCTTGTATATGATGAAACTAACCCAAAGTTGCAAGATCAAGTATCAAAGAATGCAGATGAAGATGATCTACTATAGAAATAGAATTTTGCTGCAGAAAAGCACTTTGTTGCAGGAAATCAATTAGTTGAAAAGGAAAAATAGCTGACTAAAAAAGTTGTAGACAACAATTTACCGAAGGATTGGATTCAGCCTATAGATTTATCAAAGGATAACATTATAGGTGATAACAGGGAGTATCCACTAGACGCAGACTTGTATTTTGTGAACATGTTGCTTTCGTATCTCAAATTGAACCTAAAAATGTGAATGATGCTTTGAATGATAGTAATTAGATTGTTGCTATGTAAGATGAACTTAATTAATTCACAACAAATGATGTGTGGTTTCTAGTTCCTAAAATTGATGATATGAATATAATTGGAAATAAATGGGTTTTTAGAAACAAAATGGATGAAAATGGTAATATAGTAAGAAACAAAGCTAGACTAGTTGCTAAAGGGTAGAATCAAGAAGAAGGCATTGATTTTGATGAAACATATACACTGGTAGCTAGGCTAGAAGTTGTGAGATTACTCTTAGCATATGCTTGCATATGTAACTTTAAATTGCGTCAATTGGATGTCAAAATTGCATTCTTGAATGGTTTTCTAAATGAAGAAGTGTATGTATAACAACCTCCTGACTTTGAGGATCATCCTTATCCTAACCATGTTTTCAAATTGAAAAAGGCCTTGTATGGTTTGAAACAAGCACCACAACAGTTGTATCAAAAGCTAAGTAACTTTCTCTTATTAAAAGGTTATGCTAGAGGTGTAGTTGATAAAATACTCTTTATTAGAAAACATGAAAGTGATGTTATACTTGTTCAAGTGTATGTTGATGATATCATCTTTGGCTCAAATAACTACACATTGTGTGAAGAGTTTGTTGCAACTATGCAAGAAAAATTTGAGATGTCCAAGATAGGTGAGCTTACCTACTTCCTAGGATTGCAAGTCAAGCAACTCAAGCATGGAACATTTTTAAGCCAATCAAAATACTGTTGACTTTGAAAAAGTTCAAAATGGAGGATTGCAAGGAAGTTGTCGCTCCAATTACTATAAATTGCCTTATGGATGTAGATGAGGTTGGTCAACTAGTGGATTCAACCAAATATAGAGGGTTGATTGGGTCTTTGCTCTATCTTACAACAAGTAGGCAGATATGTAGTTTGGTGTATGCTTATGTGTTAGGTTCCAAAAAAATCCAAAGGACTTGCACCTAAAAGTTGCAAAAAAGATTCTAAAGTACCTAAAAGGAACAACCAATGTTGGTTTATGGTATCCATGTGATTCTAACATAACTCTTAGTGGTTTTTCAAATTTTGACTATGCAGGGTGCAAATTGGATAGGAAAAGCACAAGTGACACTTGCCATCTACTTGGCTCAAGTCTAATCTCATGGAATAGCAAAAAGCAAGCATGTGTGGCATTCTCCACTACTGAAGCTGAGTATATAGCTGCTTGACATGGTTGTGCACAAGTCATATGGTTGAAGCATAAACTCTTGGACTATGGTGTAAAGCTAAGTAAGGTACCCTTGTATTGTGATAATACTAGTGCCACCAACTTAACCAAGAATCTAATACAACATTCTAAAACCAAGCATATAGAGATTAGGCATCCTTTCATTCGAGATCATGTTTAAAAGGGAGATTGTGAAATTCAATTTGTTAAAACTGAAAATCAATTGGCTGATTTATTTACAAAACCATTAGCTAGAGATAGATTTAACAAGCTAAGAATTAAACTAGGCATATTAGACATGAAGAATGTGGTCTAATGTGTTTTTGGCATGTTAATGTTATGTATTTAGGCATTGATTTCATTAAAATCAGCTAATGTATGCATAAAATGAAAATTGTCATATTTAGCTTGGTAATTTTTCATTTCAGTTTGTTGAATTCACATAAATCTGCCTCTGTTTGCAAAAATTCTGATATGTCATATCTTTTAGTCTGTTAATTTTGTAAATCAGCGTGTTGATTTCACTTAAGTTGCAATTGTATGTAGAAAATCTGATTTTTTATGAGTTTCAATTTGTTGTTTCACAATTCAATGTGTTGATTTCATTAAAACTGAATCTAGAAATATAAAGTTCAATTTCACAATTTTCAATCGATTGATTTTTGAAATCAGTCTATTGGTTTCACTTAACCAGATTCTATTTTTAGTCTTTTATGCACTAATGTTGTTTTAATCGACTGAATTATAAATTCAACCTGTTGATTTTACTTAAACTGCATATTTGCTAGCAAATTGAATTGCAAAGCTGACCTAGTCAAAGAAAGCATCTTTTTGTCAAGTACTATCTGTCCCCAATAGTTATTTCATCAGCCATGTGTTGCTTTTTTTGATTTCTTTGACCAAAAAACATGTGTAGTGTGTAATATCAATGTGCATGCATCTTACATGATCTGAACTAATTGAATCACTCATCAAAACTCATTGGAAACATCATGAATGCGTGTGATACTGTAATTAGTTGCATTAATTTGGCTTGGGTAACCTAAAACGAATTAATGGACTAAATCTGCACCATTTAATCTATTGGTTCTGAAAATCAGCATGTTCAATTATAAATACTGCACTTGAATTATTGCATTTGCATCATACATCTCTTAGAAACAACCACACCACACTCATCATGCCTCGTCGTCAACAAAGAGCTGCCCAATCTTATGATGAACACTTCACTCCTCCTACCCCAAGGTCTCCAAACCAAGAACATAATGGGAGAATTGAGGCATGGTTCAAAGACCATGAGGAGAACATCTAAGTGTTCCTCATTGAGATGACTAGGAAGCAAATTAGCATTCTTAAGGTGTTAAGGTTTTCGGGATTGAGGGTTGAAGGTTTTGAGAAGCTATTCCCACTACTAAAGCATCAAAGGTTGAAATCATTCCTTGAACTTTCAAGGAAAATATATCCTGACTTGGTGAAGGTATTTTTCACCAACTTGGAGTTCAAAAATGATGTGTTGTTGTCCGCATGGAGATCAACAAGAAAGCTTGGAAATATGTGGTTGGACTCAAAGCTAGGGGTGTTCAAGTGAAGAAAGGGGAAATTGGGGTTGTCCAAGAATTCAAAAAAGTTTAATATTATGGCCAATGGTTGAGGAACCATGCTGCTAAGATCAAACACTTTCATGTTGGTGGACTCAAGGTGGATCAAAGGCTTCTTGCTATAATTGTCACAAAATTCATAGTTCCACGTGGAAACAACCACTCTACATTGAATGAGGGAGATTTGGTCCTCATGTACTGTATTCAAAATAATGTGCAAGTGAATTGGATCTATGTGATTCATGATCACATGCTCAAAGCCAAGAGACTCATAGATTTCAAGCTGCCATATGTGGTTTTGGTATCCAAATTCATAGAGTACTTTGGAATTGATGTAGAGGATGAGATAAAAGAGTCAACTAGACTGCTGAACCAAACATCCAACCAAAATCTGCACAAAAAGGGCTTTCTCAAGGTGGGAAATGGATGGACAATTGTTGGTGTTGTAGTTGGTGGTGCACATGATCATGAAGCTAGCCCAAGTAGAGTAAATCAAGAGGAAGAACCTATTGTTGGACCCATGGACATAATTTCCTACAACCCTCCAAAGGATAAAGGCCCTGTGTACTCACATTTTGAGAGGATGGTGTTGAATCAACTGCATGAACTCAATGTGTCTCAACATGCACATCACAATTATTGCAATGGGAGGTTCAATGCATTGGATGGCCAAATCCATGATATCCATGATTTGTTGACTTCATTATAGACTAGAAATGATCCTCAGGATGATTGAGTGTGTTGCCTTTTAGGATCATGCATTGCATCCATGTGATTGTGATTTTTCAATTTGAGTTCTATCAGTTTTAGTCAGTTGTTTTTAACTTTCAGTTAGTTGATTGTATAGGTTTTCTATTTTTATTCTCTGTTTCAATGTGTTGTTGGCTATATTGTGCTTTATCATCAATGAAATGTTATCCTTTGTTTGTTTTCTTAATGCATTACTTCTATTTGATGAATCCAAAGAGGGGGAAATTTGGAATTGATCAAATTGGACAAAATTGGAAGCATTATAAGTGGAATTAATAAACAAATCTAGAATTGAACTCATATTATTGATAGAGGGAGCATTTGCATCTATGTATGCTTGTTAGCTTGTGTGTACTGCTCTTGGAAATGATTTTCAGGTTCACAAGTTCAAGCTTAGGTGACACTTCATCAACTCAATGGTATCCAACCAATGAAAGCAATTTGCAATGGAAGATAGAGGTTGGCTTCATCAAATCAGGGGGAGAATGTTGACATGCGTAGCCTGGATGGTGTGTTACTTGAAGATTTGATTAAGCTTTGTTGAAGTAACTTGAAGCCATTGCTTTGGAATCATGACTACATTGATGAAGTTATGAAGATTTGATGTTGTTCATACTGAATAAGCCTTGAACGCGTGCCCTCCATATGGATCGTCAGGAAATTAACAACTGTGAACTGAAAACCAGCAAGGGCTTTAAGATAAATTCACTTACTTTGAATGGAGTTATGAGTGACTAAAAAGGTATTTTGGGCCTAAAAAGCCCATCCCAGTGTGACCCATAGGTGAAATAATATAAATAGCACATTACT
>Ga0214544_1003157_pt1:30000-32500 | contig 34412 bp, 28 predicted proteins | sample CNSS3metaG_FD_160074 | JGI IMG/M metagenome (GOLD analysis project Ga0214544, IMG submission 160074) | Root nodule microbial communities from cowpea collected in UCLA plant growth center, Los Angeles, California, USA - CNSS3 | ecosystem: Host-associated > Plants > Roots > Nodule...
TCCTTTATGGAATTTGATAACAACGTTTTCTTAAAAAAAAAAAAAATTAATACCCGAGTTACAACAATAAAAAGGAAGATAAGAAAATGAAAGGAAGTACTTGGAAAAACAAAAAAGAGGCATGAAAATAGATGAGAAATATTATTTATTGATTAAGATTTATTTCTCATAATAATCAAATAGGAATACTATCTCCTTTCACAATTTTTCATTCAAAAATTTATATCCTTTTCTTACACTCTTGCATGCAAGTATTCATCGCATTCTCCACAAGATCACTAGCACCTACAAGCAAATAAAATTAATGGTCAAAATAATAAGCAAGCACACTCAATCATCAAAATAAAAATAATAATAATAATAATAATAATAATAATAATAATAATAACTAATGAATTCAAATATAGGGAAAATAATATAAAATCATAAAAACAGGAAAACAATTTTAGAATACATACCATTTTTTGTGGCAATGGACTTCATTAAACGGCAACCAGTAATACAATTATAAACAGGATTAGAGGATAATTCAGTACAGTGTGATTCACAATCCTTCATGCATTGTGCATAATGTTCAGGAAAAGGTTGTTCTTCACATTTGATTTTGCACTTCGCATTGCACCAAAAATTATCTGTTGATTCGGCTTCAGCAAAACTCAATAGGATCATGACCGTGATTATAACCCCAAGAGCTTTTATCTCAATTTTCCCCATATCTCTTCTCTAAATTCTCTCCAAAAATCTCAAATTTGTATGTTAATTGAGATCTCACTTGTGGTGTTTAATGGAGCTAAACATGAATTTATAGAAAGAATATTGTTATACTCCTGAAAATATTTAGTAATAAAATAAATTTCAATCAAAACAGTATTAATAATTTATTTATTATTTTCTGCTATAATTAATATATGTACTGAATGTGGCGTTTTGATATTTAAAATATAGTTTCTAAATATTATGTTTAGAATATTTGTTTAATATTATTTAAATTATAGGTTTGACTAGGGATGTCAAAAATATCCGTACCCGCGGGTATCCGCTGATAAAACCCGCAATGGGTAGAAAACGGATATTAAAAATGGATACCTGCTACCCGTGGGTACGGGTATTTTTGATACCCGCATGTTAACAGGGCGGATACGGGTATCATAGTATCCGTACCCGTGGATACCCGTACCCGCTAAACTTTAATTCATAAAAATACCTTTATATATATATATATATATATATATAAAAAAATTTTTATAAATATATATATATATAATATATATATATATATATATATATATATATAATATATATATATATTAGTAAAAAACATTCTGATCTAATATTCTCTAAGCTGCACATCTTATCTTTTTATGTCTTCAATCTTTCAGTTTCAAGTACTGGTACGTTGTCTTCTTCTAAATACACCGCTTGACATTCTTCTCTTTTCCTTCTTTGAAATTGGGCATATACATCAAACCCTATAGACAGTGACGTTTATGGTATGCTTGTTGTCAAATGATGGAATCAAAATAAGAATACTTGGCACGTGACAGTTGGAGTTTATTATTTGATTACTTTTTAGGAATCAATCAGAGAGAGTGGACTTGTTGATCAAAACACTAATTAAAGAATTTGCATTGTGCTGAAAGTTATTTTATATCTATTTTTATAATTATTTGGATTTGTATAGACTTGAATTTGTTTGAACTTTATTTAAATTTTATGATAGTGATGTATTTTATTTTATTTGAATTTATGATTAAATATTTATTTTTTAAATAATTTTGTAAATACCAACGGGTACCCGTGGATACCTGCGGATATGAAAAAAATATAGGGGTACCCGCATAACGGATACCCGACGGATATGAATACGGATACGGAACAAATATTTATCCAGCGGGTAAGGTACGGGAGAGTTACTACCCGTACCCTACCCGCCCTATTGACATCCCTAGGTTTGACAAACCTTTTAGTTTAAAACAAATATTTAATCTTATTTTCCCATATATGAAAAAAATATAGGGGTACCCGCATAACGGATACCCGACGGATATAAATACGGATACGGAACAAATATTTATCCAGCGGGTAAGGTATGGGAGAGTTACTACCCGTATCCTACCCGCCCTGTTGACATCCCTAGGTTTGACAAACCTTTTAGTTTAAAACAAATATTTAATCTTATTTTCCCATATAGAATATTTCTTATATTTTAAAAATAACGAAAATCCTAAAACAGTAAAACTGATTATATATGTATACATTTAATTAAGTATTAATTGAGTTGAATAAAAATTTGATAAACGTATTCATAAAAAAAGAAGTATAAACAGCTAAGTATAAATTTAATAAGAATAATTGTTTTTTGGGTGAAACCGAATTGACTAACAAGAATATTTTAGTGTAGTAGACTTTGTCATATTTTTATTACCACACTAAAATCATATGTATTTTATTTCCTCAATTAAATCCTTTTACTGAACTATTTTTTTTTTGTAATAGACGA
>Ga0214544_1003162_pt1 | contig 34396 bp, 11 predicted proteins | sample CNSS3metaG_FD_160074 | JGI IMG/M metagenome (GOLD analysis project Ga0214544, IMG submission 160074) | Root nodule microbial communities from cowpea collected in UCLA plant growth center, Los Angeles, California, USA - CNSS3 | ecosystem: Host-associated > Plants > Roots > Nodule | place: USA...
ATATATATATATATATATATATATATATATATATATACACACACGCATGATAGTTATGAATAAGATAGTAAATTCTATAACCATAAGCAGCGAAAACGATAAAAAGAATTAACATAAATAGTATGTCTCAACATAGTAACCATGGTAAAATGATAAATTCCATAATTACAAGAAAGCTAAAACTACAAAAAAAAAGACCACCTTAATGTACAAGTGTACAGTTGTAATGGGCAATTTAATAGTTTTCGAGGTGCTGTGTTTTCTTAGTTGTACAGTAGATACATATTTGTACCAACCAGCTCCGAACACGTGGTATTTTCATTATTTAATTGTTTAATACCAAGAAATGACAAAAAGACTTTGGAGTCAATCATTCCTATCGTAACTTTCCTAATTTCCTTCTCAAATGTAAGACTATGATGAACAACTTGGTGAAGACGAAATTAGAAATTTTTCTCTAAGTCTTCTCTGTGATTTCGGCATCATTTCATGGTACTTTCGTTCTTTGGACCAAAACACTTTTGATAAATCCCCGCACAGTGATCAAGCCACAGACCAAGCTCAATTCTCCTTCTGCAAACTCCACCATCTGGTATTTGAATTTGAAGCCATGGATGACATAGTTGATTGGTCTGAACTTCCCCTCGAGCTATGGCCCAAGATCGGAAAATCTCTGGAAAATCACATGGATATTGTGAGGTTTCGTAGTGTGTGTGAGTCATGTCGATCTTCCATCCCTCTCTCTCTTCCCAATTCTCCTTCTTTTCCTATGCAGATTCCTCAGCCCATGAACCAATCCATAGACACCGTGCTCAGCCAAGCCACAGTCTTTGTTATTGAACCAAGCTTTGGAGCCTCCAATTTGGAGCCCTTGGCACCTTCTTCCAAAGGGTGGCTCATCAAGGTTGAAGAATCAAAGAATCATTCCTTGACTTTGCTTAGTCCAATATCCGATCGCAAAATCTTGTACCCTCATGGCGCTACTTCTCCCATGTTGTGGAACTTGTTGGACTATCGGGTCACCGAGTTATGCAAATCATACACCATTCACAGTCGCTTATCTGCCACTGTGAGCAAAGTTGTGTTCTTTCCCAATTCCCCGTGGATTGCAGTTGAGGATTCCATGGCTTGTTGCATCTTTTTGGAGGGGAGGTTGGGGTTCTTGAAACACGGGGATGAGAAATGGACTCTTGTGGATGACAAAAACTTCTTCTACGACGATGTTATCGTGTTCAATAGTCAGTTTTATGTCACTGACAAGTGGGGCACTATTTCATGGGTCGATACTTCTTCCTTGAAGTTGGTGCAGTTTTCTCCTCCCCTGTGTGGCTTTGGGAACAAGAAGCATTTGGTGGAGTCATGTGGGAGTCTCTATGTTGTTGATAGGTTCTATGAAAGTGAACTCCCAAGAAGATGGAACTACGTTGGACGTGTGGATCGTGATGCTGCAGTGGAGTATTTCAAGGTTTATAAGTTGGATGAAGAGTGGGGAACGTGGGTGGATGTGAAAAACTTGGGGGATAGAGCGTTTGTTTTGGGTAAAAGTTGTAGCTTCTCTGTTTCTGCTAAACAGATAACGGGGTACCAAGAGAATTGCATCTATTTCACAGATATCTTTAACGTTCGTGCGTACAATTTAGAGGATCGTAGTATTGTGGCCAGTGACTTTGATCCCTGCATTGACAAGTCTCTGTGTCCTAACTCATCTTGGCCCAGAATTGCAGGGCAAAACCAGCTTCGAAATAACTGAGTTTAAAAGTATGCTGCTTTCATTTCTCTTCCTTTCCATGTTTGTAGTTCAGTTAGTCGTGTCGATCTTACCGAATATGTACAGATAACTGCTTAACTTGATGGTGTTTATTCATTTGCACATGATGTTTATTTCTGGATTACACTATGGCTTGAGAAAAGCTAGTTTATTTACTACTGTTTGTGCTGCAACAGTAATGTACATTAGTTCAATTAAATATTTGGATATTTCAGAAGTCCTATACTTTCTCTTTGTGAACACCTAATCACCCAAGACACCTGATGAACATGTATAATTTTTCTGTGTATCTCTTCCTATGATTACTTTACTGATATAAAGTGATACTTATTTTGATCTCTTTGCTGTAGGATATATAATGTGATACTAGTTTTGATCACTTTACTGAGATATGAGCTTTGTCGATGCAACGCAACACTCCAAAGCTTTTGTGTGGACCCTCTCCCAGAAGAAGTGCAGAGTGCAGACACACAATTGTCGGTTGATTTGCTGAATGATCCCATGTCACAAGTTGGTTTGAGATGAAAAGCTGGAATAACTGGTTTGTTCTACGTGATGTGCTCATTTTGACTCTGTATCTTATTACAAGAATCAAGAACAAAATAGTGGTATTTGTTCCACTTAGTGTATAACTGGAGCCTATGTTCAAAAGTGATTCTACATCTTCTGTCTAGATTCATGATCAAATGAAAATCCAATTTTCAGCTCATACAAATTCTTCTACTCTGAAATACACTTTGGGATAATATAACAGGTGTATGTCATGCAATTAAAATATAAAAAAACTGGGGAAAGAAACTAATTTTAGCTAACAAAGATACAGCAACCATATCAGATAAAAAAAAAGAAAAATGAACAGTGTATGTTAGCCATTATTGCACACTGCTGGATATTTTCAGTTGCCACTTCATTTGACCTTCTGATTTTTTTGGTTGGAATGAATAAGAATAATGAAATTAATGTATAAATTGAGTTTAAACGGCCCTACTGGGATAGTGAATGAAACTAGCTAAGTCACAAAAAAAAAAAAAAAAAAAAAAAAAAATAAGAAAAAAAAAAGTCAAGAAAGGCAACCTCTGTGGAACACTTGGCCATTTTTCCAATGAAAAGAACCCACCTGGGACGCTTTCTTCGTGATATGTCTCCAGTTTGTAATCTTCTGTTATGAAACACGTTAGATTAGTTGCAGGAATTTCCACCGTTTCATAAATTTGTTTTTAAACCTATGTTTGATTAGACAGGAATGTAATAGAGAATGAAAAAAAAAAAGGTAACAAATAAAGTAGATGTTGATTGATTAGAAAAAAACAAAAAAAACTGAAATAAAGATTTTTTTTATTAAAAAATAAAAAAGTATTTATTATTAATATTTTCTATTATTATGAAACAAAAAACTATCGTAGTGCGTATTCAACAAATTCTCGGTATCTTTTTGTTCTATTTTATTTCAGACTCTCTTTTCTTTCTTTTTTAAAACTACTGGTTCCTCTTCTTCTCCACTAACAAACAAATGTTAACTCATTGCGAACCGTTTTAGACAATTTCACGCTTAATTTAATTTTTAAAATTAATATTATCAATTAAGTGGTTCTCAATAATCAATACTACCAAATTATAAAAAAAAATACTATTTAAATTTAACTATTATTTTTAAAATTTATTTTGACATATATATAAAAGTTGATTTGTTTTCTTTGAATTCAATACCAAATGACCAAAGTAGAATAAAATTAAGGTGTACATTGATGAGTGAGGGATACTAAATCGCACACCAAATTGACCTATACTTATCAAAGTCAAGAATCAAACTGACTGATTCTTAGTATTCGAAATTAAAACATTCACATGTCTAAATATTGGTTCTGATATTATCTAAATAAACGACCAATATTATTTATAATGTATAATAAAAGTGCGACTTCTCTTATAAGAAAAATATATACGAAATATCAACACAATATAAGAATAAGAATAAATGTTATCTATTTAAAATTATGTGTAATGGAAGAAGATGAGGTGTGTCAATAAGAGACGCAACTGAAAATTATTGGTGGATAGAGCAAAAATAACCTTTATGATAGCACCAATGGTGACACTTTCAGATTCCACGCAATCTGCACACCACTTTCAGAAATCTTTAATATCAGATCATAACGTTAGATATATCCGACAAACTCAAAAGTTATCGAAATAGGTAAATCTTATAAATTTTATTTAAATGGTAAGTTGTGCTAATATAATACTATTTCATTATAAAAAATTATGTATAAAAGATTTCATACTTTTTATAAAGTGAATTTATGTTAGTTTAAACGACGTTTGTATTAGAAAAAAAAAATAGGAAAAAAGTTTTTTTTACATCATTTGACAACTATTATGAGGGTAGAATAGTTTAATCAAAATTTATCTTTTATATTGTTATAAGAAAGAGAAGTTGATAGTAATAAGAGATAAGAAAGAGAAGTTGATAGTAATAAGAGATAGTGTTAAATGGTAATAAAAAAAAGTGTAATGTCAAAATATCAGTATTAAAAAGATAATGTGAGTCAATCATGATTTTGATTTCATTCTATTTTTTTTTTTTAATTTGAATCGAAATTATACGTGACACGATTTCAATATAATTTTATTTGAGTTAAAGTTATGCTGAGTAACACGTCTTTAATAATTTTATCTGAATTAAAGTTATGCAGAGGTACACGAGGTACCACGTCTTTAATATTTGAGTGTAATTTGATCTGAAGTGAAGTGGTGTACACTAAAGTCGTATAGAATCAACACGATTTAATTTTAATAAGTATGATGTTGTGTTATGTATACATGAATTCTTCGCAATGAAGTTGTATCATACAATCATAACTTATTCATATGTGTAAAATTTTAAAATTTGCCAATTTTAATTTTTGTTTAAAATCGCATTATTATGATGAAAAAAAAAAAGCCAAGTTGTAAGGTTAAATATAAAATACTTTCATTACAATTTATGAATATGTGATAAAAAATTGAAAATCTTAAACTATAAAAAAAAAATTAAAAGATATAAATATGAATAAAAAAAATATTCCTAATAAATTAATTCTGAAGTATCCTATCCTAGCTTTGTCACATTCACATAAAAGAAAAAGAATATGATAAACGTACATCTCCATGTGAGGTAAATCTATTCTACACTTTCACGTGTTAGTTAAACTAGTGCTATGTTTTGGTTAAAATAATATAATTGTAGGTTAATTTCATATCTAAATCAAAATATCTATTGTACCACATCTAAACTTTATATAATCATTAAGGCCTTGTTTGTATCAAAATCAAAATGAATTTTCACAGGAATTGAGATAAACTTTGTATCTGAACTTTCTTGGCTTCATTGAGGAGATTTGCATGTAAGTGGATTTAATCAAATAAACTATGTTATGTTATCTATTTTTATTTTGAAATTTAATTTTTTTATGTATTAAAAATTTATATTTTTTTAATTTATCAAATCTTTCACATCACTCACTAATTATTATTATCACATCACTTATTAATTATTATAAACTTTTATTTCAAATTTTTCGGATCATACAATCGTTTCTTTAATTTAAACAACTCCACCCTGACCTCCAAGTATTTTTTTTTTTAGAATGCATAAAAGTTGGCTAAATATAAAATTTGTTAGCAAGAGTGATTGTACATTTCTTTAAATAAGATATGAAGTTTTAATTTCAATTTGGGAATGATGTTGAAAGTACTATTTTTTATCATATTTAAGAGCGAGAATAATTATGTAGTTTGGTATTAAATAATTCCATATAAAATGTATTTCGATAGAAAATTCTACAAGTTTTAGAAAATTTAAAAGTAGAGAATTTAAATTTTTGATGAAATAATTTAAATTTATTCAATTTTTAAATCTAAATAAAATATTTCATTATCATTAAATAGAAAATATGAATATTTAATAATTAAAAAAATATAAATTAGTGATCTTAAGAGCGAGAATAATTTGGGAATGATTTTGAAAGTACTATTTTTTATCATATTTAAGAGTGAGAATAATTATGTAATTTGGTATTAAATAATTTCATATAAAATGTATATTGATAGAAAATTCTAAGTTTTAGGAAATTTAAAAATAGTGAATTTAAATTTTTAATGAAATAATTTAAATTTATTCAATTTTTAAATCTAAATCAAATATTTCATTATCATTAAATATAAAAAAGAATATTTAATAATTTAAAAATATAAATTAGTGATCTTAATTGAAGTTATTTTCTGTCAAAATTCACAAGATTTTTTCTAAGGTTTTTTATGAGTGTCATTGGTAAAAGTTTCTTTAAACTGAAATGAGTTAATATTATTTTCAATTTATGTTGTTCACAACTATTTTAGTTAAATTGAATTTTTCTTTGTCAAACCTAGTTAAGGTTGGTTAAAAAAAAATACTTTTATTAGACATTGGACAAAAAAGCCTGACCAACTTTTAAGCTAAAAATAACAATAACGATGTGAGGTAGAAAACCGACATTGGAAAAAACATAATTATGAAAGTTGACATTCGAAAAAAGTGGTTAGCATTTATTCTGGACCGGTTAAAGGGCAAAGCCAGTAAAGAGGACCGGCTTAAGGGTAACGTGAATCGTCTTAGGTCTTAAGGATAATTAGGCTTAAAAAAAAAAATATTTTACTATTTTATTATATTATGTTTAAGAAAAAAAAGGTTTTAAATTTTTTTTAATACTAAGTAATATACTCTATTAAACTAATTATAAAATTATGTTTAAGATAAAAAAGTTTCCAAAAAATATTTTATTACTAATATAGCTTAATTAAATTAATTATAAGTTTATGTTTGGGAATAAGATTTAATTAAATTATTATTAGTGTATGTTAATTTTTATTAGTAGTAAAAATAATAATTAATGAGTTAAAACATATTTTCAGTAGATCATAAATTTGTTTACAAGAAAGAGAATGATTAGCTATCTTTATTATTTTATAATCAATCTAGATTCTATTTTCTTTTTTTGTCTTTCTATGACTTTTCTTACCTCTCCTTACTTTATTTTCTTCTAGTAGTCTTTTTTCTAGGGTATTGGCAGATTACATCCCTTAAATTTCTTGAATCTCATGTTGCTCGTGTGTATCAATTTTTTCATCCTCATTTGGGTTAGTATGTTTTTTCTTTCTATACGTGTTGTTATTTTTATTCTGTTTTGGATTTGTATTAGAATTAGAAATGTGTTTCTTTTGTCTAGTTTTGTTTTTCGGTACTTTTATATTTATAGATTTTTTTTTTGCATATATCTTAAGGAAAAATTGAACTTTTTTTTTATAAAACTATTAATTAGATTATGGTTTAGTCTTTCGGTGGATAATAAATTAATTGAAGCATAATTCAAAGTTGAGTTTTTTGTAGAAAGATAATTCAAATTTTAGGGAAAAAATAATATTTTATTGAGTTTAGAAGAACAATATTTTTTAATTATTTTTATTATTGATTAATCTTAAAATAAATAACTTTGTAAGTTTGTGAAAAAGTTGAGACTTAAAAACGAAAAAAAGACTTGAAACTTCAAGATAAAGTCTACTATCGAGTTTATTTTCTTGATAACGAGAACCATATTTTATTGTTTTAATTCATTTGTTTTATATATTTTATCTTTAGTAGTGTTTTATATATTATCATTTTTTATTTCATATAAAAATATATAGATATGTCAACTAGAAAATTTGAATCAGGCTATTGAAGAATTCAAAAGAAAAGAAGAATTGAGACTTTAATTGCATAACAAAACGGAGTTATAAACAAAAGGTTAAATTATTCAATTGGTCCCAAATTTCGTATGGAAATTTGAATTTGGTCCCTCAATTGGAAAAAGTGTTAAATATGTCCCTAATTTTGATAAGTTGTCTCAATGAAGCCCCTTTCGTTAAAATGGCACAAATGGCGTTAAGAGCACAGTGACGTGGAAATGATAGACGGAACTGAACAGTGAAGTGGCATATTAAATGTGGTACACGTGGAATTTTGAAATGCTTTAATAAATAATTATTTTGTGAAAACTGTGTGGAAAGTTATTAAATGCTGTAATAATTTTTTTTCCCAAAAACGTTGTTGGACTTTACTAAATGTTGTAATTAAGCTGTAATAAAACAGAATGGGCGTTGGCGAAATTGGGGCTTCAAGGTTCGTTTAGGGTTTTTTGAAATTGGACGAACAGGTGCTGGAAACTTGGCTTTCGAACAGAAGCATCGCGAGGGTGTGGGATGTTTGTGCTGGAAACTTAGCTTTCGAACAGGTGGAATTGCGATCTCGGTGGAAGCAGTGAAGTATCAGGTGAGTTATGCATTTCAGCTCGAAGTTCCCATTTCTGTTGGCATGCACCGTTTAATTGATTGTTTATTAGGAAAGCGAAGTATGATCCTAATTGTTTTTTGTTTAAATATTGAAACTTTATTAAAGTTCGGTGTATGACCCACCACCATGTTCGAATTTGTGTTCCCTTGTGGTCCCCCCCTTTGATTATTGTTTTCCCTTTTCTGTTTGGATGTTTTTTACTTTATTGTATAGGTGTATGTGCTTATATAGGTGTCTGTGGTTATATATTTTTGTGCATCATGGGGGACGACAAGTTTGACGTCGTTTTTCACCATGGAGGGAAATTCGTTAATGATGGTAAACTGAAATATGAGGGTGAGGTTTCTAGACTTTCGTGTGACCTTGACCGCTGGAGCTATTTTGAGGTTGTGGGTATTTTGAGAGAGATGGGGTATATGGGAGAGAATGAACTATGGTACTGTGTGGGAGGTGGTTATGTATTGGAGGATAGGTTGGAGATTTTGTGTGATGATCGTGGGGCCATGAATATGGTTACCTTAGCTAGGCTAAATGGTGAGTTTCATCTGTTTGTCATACATAAGATGTGTGAACCAGAAATTATAGAGATGTTGGAATACTTTTCCCATGATGGAGATGGTGTTGAAAGTGGTGGGAATGACATCAATATGGTGGACATTATGAGTGAGAAGGAGACTGCAGATGGTGTGCCTGAACCTGAGAGTGTGCATGAAGGTGAGGGAGATAGAGGAGATGAGACTGAGCGTGAAGGTGACTCAGGTAAAGGAGTTCAGAGTGTGCATGAAGGTGAGGGAGATAAAGGAGTTCAGAGTGTGCATGAAGGTGACTTGAATAAGGGAGATGATGGTGGTGTTGAGTTGCATGCAGAACATGATAAGGGGGAAGATGAAGTAGTTGAAGTTAATGAAGCCGAGGGACATGATGGTGGTCAGTCAGGTAAAGAAGTTGATGTTGAGAAGGAAGTTGAAGCAGACTTAGAGGAGGGCGTTGAAAGTTGGAATGATTCTGGTCCTAATGATAGCAGTGACGACAGCCAGGTTGGTACTGCAGGTTTAGTTTATATCAATGTTGAAGGTGATGTGGAAGATGATCATGAAGAATTGGTGGGTAACATAGAAGTTGAAGTTGGAGGTATAGGAGAAGACTTTGGTGGCCCAAGTAGGAATTGGAGGGCAACTGATACAACAGACATGGATAGTAGTGAGGGAAGTGAATACAGTGAGCATGGATCACAAACATTCAACAGGGGGTTGTCAGACGATGAATGGGTATCCGAAGAATTGGGAAGTGATATTGGTGAAGCTGAGGAAGATGAAGGTGACAGTGAAGAAAGGGAGGGCTATGGAAGATTTCGAACCTTTGTAATGCCAAAACGCATGAGAGAATATCAATGGGAAGTAGCTACGTATTTTAGTGAGAAGGGAGATTTTGTTGAAGCCATAAGAAGCTACGCATTGGAAAATGGTAGAAGTCTTAAAATAGTTAAAAATGACAGGAGAAGAGTGCGAGTGAAGTGTCTGGGTGCTAAGGCAAAATGTCCATGACTTGCTTATTGTGGTTATATGCAAGCAGTTAAGTGTTGGCAGTTGAGGAAAATAGTTGATACCCACACCTGCAGTAGAGAATTTAAACTCCTATTTTGAACGATATTTGTAAACACTTAAAAGCAGCTGCTGTTTTTGTTGTGTGGATCATCAAATCCATTTATGGACCATTTTTTTGTGTGCTGTAACAGGGTTACATGGTGGACCATATTTATTTTGTGATGTTGAATGTTTAAGTGTTGGAGCACTACATGTTTATCAATATAACCGGGTGTCATTATTTGTTTATCAAGATTAAGTGCTCAAGCTTATTTCTCTTCTCCTTATTTTGTTACTTATAAATTTATAAAAGAGGTGCGAATAATGAAACTACAAGTTTGGAAACTTTTCATTCATAACAAAACATCACAATAACAACACAAACCAAGTACCTGAACTAAAAAAAGACTCATGCTTTTGTAACCAACACATACACTACAATGATATTCAATACACACAAAACCCCAACTACCACTGTCAACACAGTTAGCCTATTTTCAAATGACTTCATACATTTCTCCATTTCTTCTGCCACCACAGACCTCACTGCAGCAGTCTTTTCTGCATTCTTATTCCCACCATAACCCATTTCTTCAACATTCTTTATACTCAGCTTCCCATCACAACCCATTTCTTCAATTTTCAGCTTCCCACCACCCATTTCTTCAATTCTCTGACTGCTCCAACCCTTTTCTTAGATCTCATTATCAGTAAACCATTTGAAATAATTGCACCCACCACATTGATCACTTCCACTCTGTTCCAAATTCACAAAATAATGTTAGCTTCAATAAACAAACGTCAAATCCTCAGCTTCTTCATATCAAAGTTTCCATGTAACTCACCTTATACTTAGGGTAGCCCCAAAATTTTTTGCCCTTGTTCTTCAATGTTCTTGCAGTTCTCAATGCTGCTTTCTCTCCACAATAGCACATCACCGACACGCCCAAATCTATAGACCCACTTCCACCACAAAAGGACGCACTTGGGTTTTGATTTCCCCCACCATTGCAGGATGAACACTGTCCACAAGACATTTCTTCCAGACGCAGCAAGATGAACATTGGGGTTTATGGATGATTCATTGCACTTATATATAGCAATTCTGAAATGTTTTTCAATACATTTAAATATAAATGACACGTTTCAGTCTACCATTTCCACGTCACTGTGCTCTTAACGCCGTTTCTGCCATTTTAACGGAAGGGGCTTCATTGAGACAACTTATCAAAATTAGGGACCTATTTAACACTTTTTCCAATTGAGGGACCAAATTCAAATTTCCATACGAAATTTGGGACCAATTGAATAATTTAACCTAAACAAAAAAGAGCAAATGTCTTGTGTATGGTAGATATTTCATTTTTGAAAGAAAAATGCTTAAAACTTGAAAATATTTAAAACATGATAATTTGTTGGATATTGATGGATTTGATTTAATTTCAAAATTAAATATCTTAAGGGAAATTATAGTTTGGAAATTGATAAACCAATTGACATTCTTAATTATATAAAAAGAATAAATTCTTTTCCAAATGCGTATATAACTTATAGAATAATGTTAACAATTATAGTGTAAGTTATTTCAACCAAAAGGAGTTTCTCAAAGCTAAAGATAATAAAAATTTATTTAAAATCAATAATGTCTCAAGAAATATTAAACGGATAGTCATACTATCTATTGAAAAATAAAATGTTAAATAAAATAAATTATGACAATTTAATAAATAATTTGTATCGAAAAAAGCTCAAAAAATAAATTTTAAATAAAATGTCTCATATTTTAAGTTTGCTTTAAGTTTCCCAAACCGTTGAGCCGCCCTTACATTTATCCAAAAATAATTCTATAAACATTGATTAAAAAAACTTTCACTAACATGATCAAGAAATAATCTTTACTAGGAGAAAAACAATACCAACTAAAAAATAACTCTACTTAATATTGACTAAAAATCCTAACTTACATAAAAATAATAGCTCTCATTAATATTGACTAAAAATTCTTCTTACATAAAAATAGTTGTTCCACAATCATTAATAACAAAACTTAGACTAACATTAACTAAAAAACAACTTTACCAATATTGTCTGCGAAAACCTTAACATATATTAATTGAGAAATAATCTCAATTCATATAGACAAAATAATAACTCTAGTTGACGTTGGATGAAAACAACTTTAACAAGAAAAAAAAAAGTTTGATCTAATATTAACTAAGATAACACCCACCTTCTTAGATAAAAACTATGGCCATATCAATTGTAAAATAATTATAATTGTCTTTAATTTTAAAATAAAATCTATCATAATCGGTAAAAAAAACGATGTTTACTTAATGATGTTTTGACATTAATATTGTTATCAAAGTTTTGATATTAATTAAGTAGAAAATGTCTTGATTGATGTTGACTAAAAAAAAAACGTATAAAAAAACATAAAATACAATGAACTTCAATTTATAACTTTACAGTGAATTTAAAATTCTATAATTTTATAAGATTTAATTCCTTTCAAAATTTCTCATCGAACCATCATATTTTTTTTTCATTTTAAATTATTTATAATAAAATCAAATTATGCTCTAAAATTTTCTCCATCCAAATCATATTATAAAATATTTCATATTAAAAGCGGAATAAAATTTTTGTTGGATCTGATTTTATTGCATCATTTTAAAATCAAATTTTTATTATGTAAAAGCTAATAAATGACTGAGTTAAGAATTTATTTATTTATTTTCAATAAGCATAACAATTTTAAAATGATTATTTATTTAAACTCACTCATTCCTATAAGATAAGTTGCCAACGTCAATACCATGCTTAATAAAAAGAGTAAGTAGAACGATATTTTCATTTCTTTTCTTCTAATATTTATCCACCCTTACAACATATTTACTATCTTATTTATCTTTCTCTCATCTTATCAAGTCCCTCTATGTTTCACTTCCAAAAAATAAAGAGCAACGATGCCTTCTGTAAGGGGCTGTTTCAAATAAGAGAATGGTCTCAACTTTGTATAGTCCACCACAACAATATAAATAGAAAATAAGATAAAATACTATGAACAAATATGAAGAAGCCTTGCGATAAACACTCCATAATTGATTCCAATGTCACAGCATGAATATAAAATTGTGGAAAAAATCTAGGCAAATTTAGAACCATAAACTGTAACGAAACATGGGAAAGGAAAGGAGATTATACATAAATGTTTCATTGAACCAAAGAAAGGAGAACAATCCAAAGTTGGCAAACTAGTAGATGGAGATAGTATAGTTTGGAAAAGCTTTTGTTTCTTAATCTGTCATTCTGTGAAGCTATTTGTTCTTGAAATAAAAATTGCAGTCCAAAACGACAAATATAGCTTGGAAAATTTTGCTAAAAACATATGAAGGCGCATATCAACAGAGTTCAACTAGAAAGCGTCTCAGGGATAGTAAAAGAGTAAAGGGAAGATAGCGTCCCATCCATCACCAAAGCCAAACGAAACAGCATAATGACACAGTTTTTAATGAAGGAATGTTTTAGAGAAGGGTCGGACAAGGGAAAAGGGGCAGCATTTTTACCCAAAAAGGGGAGGAAAAGGAACATAAAGATTCAAATGATCTTCAATTACAAATAACATAAACAGTATTTCATTAGGATTTTGAAGAACTAATATGTTTCAGCATAGCCTTGGAAGATTCATTGGCAAAGTGTTTCTGTCTAAGCATCACATAAGGGTATCCAAGAAATGATAAAATGTGGGCAGGCTTAGAGAAAGAAAGCACTTCGTACCAAACCTGATTGTTCTCATCTATCTCCACTGAAAAGCGCTCTTCCCCTGCCTGTGGCCAAAAGGATAACACATTTAAAATAATCATGGCTTGTTTGCAAAAGGATTCATATACAAGGTACCAATCAAGGTTAGTGAAACTTATTGAAAGCATTTTCTGCATTAACATACTAAAACTATTTAGTTTTCCCATATTTGTGTGTAGTTCAGCATACACAATTGCTATAGAAGTAAATATACAATGAAGCCCGAGACAACTTACTGAAAGAAAAATGTTTATTACAGTAGTAAGGAATAGGGTGGAGTTTGCTATGTTTTATCTCACAAAACAACACCATTAAGAATATGTAAAATGAAGACTACAGAAAGAAACATGCTACATGGTAACGTGATTGTAGGTTAGTAAATTATACCAGAACTCAAGTGACTCCCCAGTTAGATATTCTGAATTTATTAGAATGAATAACAGAACTTAAGCAACATCCTTAAACCCTTTTCAGAGGCAAATAATAGCAAGAACATGTCGACAAGTAAAACCAGTAACTAAAAAAATTCAGTTAAACTTGAATTTTACAAAGAATTATGTGCGGAAGGACATTTATACATCCTATGACAGGGACATGGGTGCAGTGAAGTGACCATAACCACAAATTTTACTTGGAAGTGTAAAGTGTTCCTTATATATCATTATGCAATTGCAAAGTATATGCATATATGCATATACAAACTCTCAAACAGAGAACTTAAATCGTCTTCTGCAAGAGTATAAATGCATAAAAAAGCACCAACTCAAGTCAAAGTATTATATCTAAACAAACTTAAATAAAAAAATAGTTAAATATGCTTGTCCCTTAACTCCAAATAAAAATTGGAATTAGTGTCTTTTTGAAAATTGGGACTAATTTAGCCCTTCATTTATAGAAATACATGGATTTATTCCATTTAATCAAATTTTGTTTAGTTTATTTGACGTTTTAAAGGTGTTTCTCCGATAACATTGAATTGGAGATATATCAAACTGTATAAAGAACTCAAATACTATCCTGAAATGCGTTTGAAATGTTAAATAAACTTAACAAAATTTGGTTAAAAGAACTAAATTTACGCAGACTAAATTGAACTAAAGGTTGGAAGAGAAACTAATTTCAATTTTTATTGAAAATTAAAAGACCAAAAATATATTTAATCTATAAAAAAATAACTTAAAAAATATAATTAAAGGGCCGAGATAAAAAGAGTTAGAGGAAAAGAAAAACAGCAAGACGGACGAAAAAGGGGTTACCAGCAAGTGACCATGAAGAGTGCCACTTCCGAAACCAAAGGAGGCCCGGCGGTTTTTGGCTTTTGCAGTTTCATTTACGTACACAACTTGAAGTGGCATCATGAGCCACGGAAACAACTCCTTGACACAAACACAGAATTTCACTCCTGGTTGAACTGGTGTTTTCGGATCAACAAATGCCCAATTCAATCCAAAATGCCTGCAAGCAATTTTCCCACAATAAACCCATGTAAACACACAACAACTAAAAGAAGAAACAAACTTCCAAAAAATGAGAAAATTTAGGTTACTCACTTCAAAAACTTAAGCGGATTAAAACCACAATACACCTTTACTTTCTTATTCATATATGAACATACCTCCAACTTTTGAGGGCACTCTTGCCTTTTTCAAAAGTCTCAATACCAGAACCAACCAGAACTCGTGCCTCATTCAGTAAAAATCCATCTTTGGAGAGCCCCTCGTCTGCTTTAAGGGAAGACAATGATTTAGCAGTAGCTCCTTTATACTTGTCATCGTAGTTGAGAGTACCAGACCTGGTAACATGACAAAACGTAATAAGCCACATAAAAATGCACTTAGAAAGGGGATATCAATTTCACAGTAAAGAAGCTAAATTATGTGTTATTTACTTGTTGATGCAAGCTTTTTGGTCTTGGGCAGAGGGGCGACCCCAACTCAAGAAAAACATCTCTATTACGCATTTTCACAAACATGTCGCGGGATAACAATAACGCGAAGCAAACCAACGTTAGAACCACAATGAGCAGTAAAAGGAAGAAGAGAATAATCTTTTCTGAAAACGGGAAATGGTAGTAATTATTCCATGAATTGAGAGATTGGAGATACCAGATGTTGAGCAAGTAGCAGCCACCAGTTGCGTGTCTCAGCTGGGATATGGTAGCGATCATCAACGAACTACCGCGACATTCACCTACCTACTGTGAAAAGTTATAAATTTTTGCTAAATTGTGGTTCATAAATTATGATACGAAAATAGATTCATAAATTATGATATCAAAATATTATATGGAATCACTTTCTCATTATAATTTTAAATTTATAAGATTTAGAGTTTAAATTAAATAAGTGACAGGTATATATTATATAATTAATAATTATTTTATTTAAAGACTTAATTATGTTTTTACTTCAATTCAATCTCTATTAAATTTTTGTGATATATGAATCAATATTTTAAAAATTTTCTAACTAGGTCTCCGTAGTTAGATAGATTTTACTCTTTGTAGTTAGATTTTATGTTTTATTGTATGACGTCATAGTTAACTTATCCTATTATTGTGTTATCGTGTGTAAATGTTGTCACAAAATACTTATATATTATAAGGGATCGCAAAATTATACAATTATATAATTATAAATTTTAAAATTACAAAAATAATAAAATTAAAAAGTTTTAAGATTAAAAAGATTTTAAAATTAAAAATATTTTAAGATTATAAAATTATAAAATTTTTAAATTATGATATCATGACATTACAAAATTACTATAGAATATAAAAATATGAATTGTAAAATTAGATAATTAAAAAATTAAAAAAATAAATTAAAAAAATTATTTTTTTATTTTATTTAATAATTTCATTATCATCTAATTTTATAATTCTATACTTTTATATGTTTTATATCTTTTAATTTTATACTTTATAATTTTAATTTGTTTTAAAAATGATTTTTATTAAATACAGAAAATTCTTGATGAAGATCCTACTCATTAAAGTCTTTTTAAGTATTATGTAGTAACATTTAAGATAATTGTCACGTCAAATAGTTAACAATAAAGTTTAAAATCTAATAACATGACTCAATTGAACAATTTTTAAAATTTTAATATCGTAAAAAATAATAGATTACAAATATTTAATAAGAAGTCAAATGATCAATGGAAAATTTTCAAATTTATACTTAAAATATAATTAAGTCTTATATAAATTAGTTAACAGTGAAATTGTAGTAACATGTTTGAAAACATATTTCTTTTGTTTTTAGTTTTTTAATTATATTAACTAAACTTAAAATAAATTAGTTAAATGTCTAAATTCAGGTATTTTTAAGGTTAATGAACTAAATTTGATTAAATTTTAAGAAAAAATTAATTATAATTTATACTAAAATTAAAAATTAAGGACTAAAAATATATTTAACCTTTTTTTATTATTTTTAAAGTATAAATTAAACTTTTAAACAACTTACAATTTTAAGTGATATGAAAAAATAAAAAATTGTATAATTATAAATTTAAAAAACTAAATAAAACATTATACTTCAAATTCAAAAAAGAAAATTTTCGATATCAATTAACCAATGGTTAAATCCACAATATATTAAACATTTGAAAATTTCAAATACAACCACAAATTTATTGATAATAAAATAAAATGTATAAAACAACACATAAATAAAAGGTACGTTCACCAAAAAATGTTCTAATGTGTTGGAAGAGAAACATCCGCTGCGATAAATAAAACAAAGACGCAAAAAGACCACGTTGAAAAATAATAGCCACTAGAGATAAACTTTCACTACCATCATAAAACAGGAAGAAGAAAACATGTCGCAACTACAACAAAAGAAGAGAATGGTACAAAATTTAAATCAATCTTTACATCACATGTCTTACAACAAAAGAATGATTTTTTTATTTTTTTTATCAATTTTTTCTGCGTTAACATTCACATGATAAATTAATGTACAATTGTAAGACAAAATAATTTCATTAATAAATAAATATAATATCCAACAAACATCGTCAATCACCTATTGACACCTTTTTCAATAGTGAAAGTTTATCTAGAATTTTTTTCCTTTTTATGTTGAAATAAAATTTAGGTCCCTGATCTTTTATTTTAATTATCCAATAATTTTTCCTTCAAGTAAAATATTTGAAACAGTTTCTTCTTTGGGAGAGACGACGGTGATTACAAATTCTGTGCTGATTTTGTGTATGTTGTTTTTTTATTGTACTTTCATTGATTTTAATGTTTTAAAATATATTAAAAAAATATTTAAAATATCAGTATAGTATATTTTAAATACAAATTAAAACATAACAGAAAACAGCAAAAAAAAACAATATCAGATATCGATACTGTGGTGTCAGCCTTAACTTCATCTTTAGGCAAACGTTTTTCTTCATTGGAGTTGAGAACAAGCATCCTTTTTGGTTGAATGTCAGAACTCTAAATCAAGTTAATTTCTTCTTCCTCAGTAAGGAATCTTCATGGAGTTAAATCGTGGTAATAACTCTTGGTTTGCTTCTAATACTTGCTTAATTAGTTACCTTTGAAGTATATTAACTGCCACAGATTGTTTACAGTGGCTACTTTCTGCATTGCTCCAGGTTCTCAAAATGGACTTCTCATAAATTCAAGTTTAAGTCTCACAAATATAATTAAGGTCTTTTTATTGAGATGACTAAATCCGAGAGAAGAATTTGCGATTGTGACACTTTATTTTATTCATGCGAATGCTTTGAACACACACTGGAATCGTCACAAAGAAAATCATGCCGCCACGTTTTCAGTTTCACAACTCTGACATATCCATCACTATAACAGGCACCACTAAAGAAAAAGAAAAAGGTTTTCAAACATGTTTCCCTCAACTCTACGCCACTCCCTCACATTTAAATCCATCACATCATAACTAAGAACTTCACTCCAACCAAAAAGAAAACAAGTAAAATGGGTGTGTCGCAAAAATGGTTCAGAATTCTTCGTGGAAGATTCATCAGATCATCCAACAAAGACATCATTCTCCCCGGCACAAGTGTTTGCGCCAACGAATGCGAAGAACCCATTCTTAGGAACGAAGACTTCAGTTTCCCTACACCATCACCAACACCAACACCAAAACCAAAACCTATTTCTGCGATCACCAAGGAAGATGTTGCGGCCATTAAGATCCAAGCTTTCTTCAGGGGACATCTTGTATGCATTCTTATAAACCAATTTTCTGCTTTGATTTAAAGATTCATTGATTTTATGATTTTGAGTTGAATTATTTGTGGGACAGGCGAGACGAGCATATAAGGCATTAAAAGGGCTAGTGAAGGTGCAAGCTTTGGTTCGTGGGGTGTGGGTGAGGAAACAATCACGTATAGCAATGCAGTGTATGCACGCACTTGTAAGATTACAAGTCAGGGTTCGTTCAAGGCAACTACTTGGTAGCTTTCATAAGAAACAAACCATTAGCTGATTTACACAGTATAAAGAGTGTAATATAGTAATACATCTGTGTCCAAATTCATTCTTTTTTTTCTTTTTGTCCTAAGTTAATTTTGGTTCATTATATGTAGATGAGTGTTTTTTGATTGACGAGGTTGGATTTTGTTGTGTTGATGAGTTCTTGCTTGGTAACTTTAAGTAGGATTCTGTACAAAATTCACAGTAACCAGGTAAATTGTCACAGAAAAATGAAGTGAATGACTTTTGTTTTCATATACATGTTTGAAATACTTATGCTAATTTTTAATTATTTATTTCAAATTTTGATATAGCAAGACAATAATGTGTTTTTTCTATTTACTGAAATATATCTTTATTTTATTCAAACCAATGGTGTAAATTTGCCATCGTCAACATTAATTTAAATAGTACTTTTATTTTCTCCAGTTAAGTACTCTCACTTTCTTTATATTTATAGATAGAATAGATAAATTAAACAACAAAATACGTGGTTGCAACAACCGCCAAAGTCAATGTGGCGAATGAGTGCAATGTAAATTACTTCAAGGGTACCAATGACAACACCATACTTAACCGAATACGATGTAGGTAAAATCCTCCATATATTGACATTGTTAAAAAGATTAAACAACTCTTGATAAACAACTTAGAGCACATTGAGATATACACTCAAGGTTAAGTATAGGAAAAAATCTAATTTTTTATATCCAAATTATTTTTCTATGATTCAATTCATTTAATATCTATTTTATTAAAAATCTAATTCATTTAAAATATATTTTATTGGATCTGAATTTCAATCTGATTTACATTTTATATATTTTATGAATTGGATATTTATTTTCTAAATCTAGATTTTTAAATATGGATGTTCCAAAAAATCTCATCCAAATTTTTAATTTAAATTTTTAGTTAGGTTAGGCTAAAGGTCGAGATGGACTAGCCCCAAATTTGGTCGTATTCGATTAAGTCGACATGGTCCTATATAAATTTATTCGTATTCGGCCAAATTCAGTCAAGTCGGGGTCCCGATTGAAATCTGGCCCAACCGGCCCTAAACCAAATTTGGAAGTATTCGGTCGAACCTTAACCCAAATTTGACTGCATTGTGCTGATTCGGCCCCGGACAAAATTTGGTCTTTTTCGATAGAGTCGACCGAGACCAAAATTTGGCTGTATTCAGCCTAATTGGCTCCGGTCAAAATTTAGTCGAATTCGGTCGAGTTGGCCCTGGTCAAAATATGGCCGAGTCAGCCTTGGCCCAAATTTGGTCTGGCCCAAATTTGGTCGTGTTCGGCTAAGATGGCCCCAAACAAAATTTGGCTATATTCAGAATAGTCGGTCACAATCCAAATTTTGTCGTATTCAACAGAGTCAAACCAAACCGAAATTTGGCTAAATTTAGTCGAGTTAGTCGCGACCAACTTCAGTCGAGTTTAATTGAATCAGCCCCGATTGAAATTCGGCCATTTTGACGGAGCCAACCACGATCGAAATTTGGCAACATTCAGTCAAGTCGGATTTAACCGAAATTTGGCTGAATTCAATCAAGTCAACCTTGGCCGAAATTTGGTTGAGTCGGCCCTAGCCTAAATTTGGTCGTATTCGGCCGAGTCAGCCCCAGAAAAAATTTGGATGTTTTAGTTCAGTTAGTCGCGACCTAAATTTGGTCGTACTCAGCCGAGTTGGCCTCGACCGAAATTAGGCCAAATTCAGTCGAGTTGTCCCCAACCAAAATTTGGTCGAGTCGGCACTAGCCCAAATTTAGTTGTATTCGCCCGAGTCAGCCTTTGATCAAAATTTGGCCGTATTAGGTGAAATCGGACCCAGCCAAAATTCGACCGAATTCAGTCAAGTCGATCTCGACCGAAATTTTGCCGAGTCTTTCTTGGCCTAAATTTGGTCGTATTCGGCCACGTCTTCCTCACCTTAAATTCAGTTGTATGCGGTTAAATTTTACCAAGTCGGTCTTGACCGAAATTTTTACATACTCTACCGAGTCGACCCCGACCGAAATCGAATTTGGTCGAGTCGACCCCAACCAAAATTCGGCCGAATTCGACCAAGTCGACCTCGTCCAAAATTCGGTTGGCCACGACCGAAGTCAATCGAGTCCTTTCCATGCTGAAATTTGGTCGAGTTGGGCTCGAAAACAAATCTGCGAAGTTTGATGGTATCGGCAATAAGGACATAAGTTTTAAAAAATTCAATTAAAATTTCTTTTATTAAAAATGGATTCTAGATTTTGAACTTGATCCAAATATTTGGATCTTGATTTAAAAAAAAAAAAAAAAAAATTGTTTTTTTTTTAAAAATAAATTTGGATTGAAAATATGATCCAATTATCTGGACCTAAAATGAATATGGATTGAATTATTAAAAATGCAATCTATGATCATCCCTACTCAAGGTGTTTCTTAAAATGAGTCATCAATTTTTTTCCAAACTGCATTTCTTCTGCAAAATATCCTTATCATCAACAATATATCATCACAACCGTGGAAAAATAATGTAGGTTATAGTTTTCATACATGCGTAATTCAAGAAACTCTTGCATATCATTGGGATCTTAGAATCTGTTATTCTTTCTTTTATAATAGTGAGAGAAACTTTTCTTGATCCCGAAAAAGTTAACGAGAATAAGTTCTTCAATCTTCTTTTCATGATGTTTTTTTTGCCTTTTTTTTCTTTTCACACTCTTTCTTAATGTTAATAGTGAGTAACTATTATGGTAGAGACAAAACTCTTTTTGGCTTAGCCAACGTATATAAAGTTGGTTACAATCAATTTTAAAATACGACTTCTCATTAGGGATGACAACGGAGCGGGGTGAGGATGACTTTCGCTATCTCATACTCATTTCCTTAAAAAAAATTCATCCTCATACCCAAACCTAAGGGGTATCAAACTTTTGTCTCATCCCCACCGGATGACGGGTAAAATTTCGTACTCATACCCGTACGTAGAGATGGCAAATAAACTCGTCCCCGTTTGTATTGTCCGAACATGTCCCTGTTTTGACAGGAAATTTCTGCAATGACTGGGTATGGGTATGGGTATGGAGAATCCATGACTTTTTCAATTGGGTATGAGGATGAACATATCCCCGCCATAATACTCATCCATATCTCCGTCCTCGTTTAAATTTTTAAAATATTCACAATTAATTAAGTAATCATATATATATATATATATATATATATATATATATTTTTTATTTTTATTTCTTCTAATTATTTGGTTTGTTATGAAACTCATTCGCATCTCCAATATATTTTTAATCTTATCATAACCTTTATGTAATTATGTTTAAATGATGTATGTCAATTAAAAAAAATTTATGCCTCATATTTGAATATTTCTATTATTTTTTACTATTTTTATTTATTATATATTTTCCTTTCATATGAGAATGTTTAATACTCTCAATTTAAAGTAATATAAAAAAAATTATTTACTTATTATTATTAATTTTTGTTTAATTTAAAGAACTCTTTTGTTTCGTTAAAATAATTTTCGTTTTTTTTCAACTATTGGGTACATATGTTGATATTTGAAAAGTTTTCTTAGATTTCTAAGGTATTTTTCATCTTATTATACCTTTAATTATACATTTGATTTCCTTTGTGCAATTTCTTTCAATAGTCTCTCAAATTATTTCTAAGACACACATTTGTTAACCTTTTAATATTTTTATTTATTTTTTATTTCTATCATGTAGAATAATATTTCGATATTTTCTATCTTATTATTTTTTATTTTCTAACTCATTATCAATCATACTGTGATTTTTTCACTTTAATTGTATAAATAAATTTTATTTACTACAATATAAAAATCTAATGTAATTGCCTTGAAAATTTTTTTGTCACTATCCAATATATATTGGAGTTCCAAAGATACAAAATCTATGTCAAAATTTATTATTGTGTTTATTATTTGTTCTTTGTGTCATTTTGATCAAGTGATGTATTATAACTTTTATTAGTGTACAAAAAAATATTCATTAGAATTTAAAAAATTGAAGTAAACAAACATTTGGAATATATTTTAATTTGAATATTTGTTTTCCTTTTATATCTTTTTAAAATATTTTTTAATTTTATCAACTAAGTTTCATTAATGTTTATATTTTGCAAATTTATTAAATGTTTTGGTTCTCATGAAATTTTATTTGGTATTCTAATCTAAAATGTAAACAATTATAATTTATTTCAAAGTATTTGACATGGAAGAAACAATCATCCTCCTACTATTGAATATTTGATAATATTATGTTTCCTTTACCGTAATTTATTTTTTATAAAAATTAATATTGAAGTAGTTAGAGAACGGGTACGGTTATGAGTACGAGATTATATCCGTTACCCGGGTGGGAATGGGGATGGAACAAAAGTTTGATATCCGTTGGGTTTGGGTATGGGAATGGGGATGGATTTTTTTTACGGGGATGGGTATGGGATAGCGAAACCCGTCCCCGTCCCGCCCAGTTGCCATCCTTACTCGTACCTGTTTTCTTACTACTTTAATATTAATTTTAATTAATTTTTATAAAAAAATTAAAAAACTACAGTAAAGGAAACATAATATTATCAAATATTCAATATTATGAGGATGGTTGCTTCTTTGATATCAAATACTTTCACATAAATTATAATTGTTTACATTTTAGATTAGAATACGAAATAATATTTCATGAGAACCAAAATATTTATTAAATTTGCAAACATTAATGAAACCTAGTTGATAAAATTTAAAAGTATTTTTTAAAAAATATAAAAGGAAAAAAATTATTCAAATTAAATTATATTTTAAATGTTTGTTTACTTCAATTTTTTAAAATTATAATGAATCTCTTTTTCATACACTAATAAAAGTTATAATACAACACTTGATCAAAATGACGCAAAGAACAAATAATAAACATAATAATAAAATTGGTTAAAATACCTTTTTGGTCCCAATTTTCGTCAAATTTTTTCAAATAAGTCCTGATTTTGGTTTTGTGTTCAAATAGGTCCAAATTTTTGTCAATTTTGTTCAATTAGGTCATTTTTTGCTAACACCGTTTAAATCATTAACGGCCATGAATAGTGACTGCCACTTGTCACTTTGTGGTTTTTTTGAATTTTTTTTATTTTTTTAAAATTTTTTAAATGTACACGTGTCAATTCAGTAGTGTGCCACGTGTCACTTCATGGTTTTTTTGAATTTTTTTATTTTTGAATTTTTTTAAAATTTTTATAAATGTCCACGTGTCAATTCAGTAGTGTGCCACGTGTCAAAGTTAATATTCTATATTCAATTTGGTCCTAATATTTGTTATTTTTGTTCAATTAGGTCCCAATTTTTGTTAACATTAACCAATTTGGTCCCTCTCCAAATTAAAACCAAATTTAATTTTTATATTAAAATTCACATTTTTTATTAAATATTTTTATATAATATATTAAAATTCACATCATTATAACTTTGATATAAAAATTAAATTTGGTAACATCTTTGACAGGGACAAAATTGGTCAATTTTAAACAAAAATTGGGACTAAATTGAACAAAAATAACAAATATAGGGACCAAATTGAATATAAAACATTTACTTTGACACGTGGCACGCTACTTGGTTGACACATGGAAATTTAAAAAAAAATCAAAAAATCAAAAAAAATTCAAAAAAACCATGAAGTGACACATGACACACTATTGGATTGACAGATGTACATTTTAAAAAAAATTCAAAAAATTTCAAAAAAAAATTCAAAATAACCATGAAGTGACATGTGGCAGTCACTGTTCATGGTCGTTAATGATTTAAACGGTGTTAGCAAAAAATGACTCAATTGAACAAAATTAACAAAAATTGGGACTTATTTGAACACAAAACCAAAATTAGGACTTATTTGAAAAAACTTAACGAAAATTGGGACCAAAAAGGTATTTTAACCAATAAAATTTTAACATAGATCTTGTATCTTTTAAATTCTAATATTTGTTGGATGGTGATAAAAAATATTCATGGCAATTACATTAAATTTTCATATTGTAGTAAATAAAAATTATTTATACAATTATAGTGAAAAAAATTAAAGTATGATTGTAATGAGTTAGAAAATAAAAAATAATTAGATTAAATATATCGAAATAGTATTCTACATTATGAAAATAAACAAAAAATAAATATATTAAAAAATTAACAAATGTGTGTCTTATAAACAATTTGGAGACTATTGAAAGGAATCACACAAAGGAAAATAAATGTATAATTAAGGGTATGATAAAATGAAAAATATCTTAGAGATCTAAGAAACCTTTTCAAATATCAACATATATACTCAATGGTTGAGAAGTTAGAAAAATTGTTGTAGCGAAACAAAAGAGTTCTTCAAATGAAACAAAAATTAATAATAATAAGTAATTTTTTTTATATTACCTAGTAAATGAAAGGTTTATGCTATTAAACACTTAAATTGAGAGTATTAAACATTCTCATGTGAAAGGAAAATATACAATAAATAAAAATATTAAAAAATAATAGAAATATTCAAATGTTAGAAATAATTTTTTTTAATTGATATACATCATTTTAACATAATTACATAAAAGTTACGATAAGATAAAAAATATATTGGAGATGCGAATAAGTTTCATAACAAATCAAATAATTAAAAGAAATAAAATATAGAAAGTATATATATATATATATATATATATATATATATATGGTTACTTAATTAATTGTGAATATTTTAATAATTTAAACGAGGATGGAGATACGGCGGGGACGAGTATTATGGCGGGGATATGTACATCCTCATCCCCATCCCCATGCCAAATTGAAAATATCGGAGATTCCCCATAGTCATATCCATACCTAGTCAATGCAGGGATTTCCTGTCAAAATGGAAATGAGTTCGAACAATATCCACGGAATCATATTTATTTGTCATCTCTACTTCTCGTACTAACCAATAAATCATTCTATTTTATCAAATGACATTTAGGCCCATAATTATACTTCATATAAGTAACATTATTTTATTTATTTATTTTGGTAACATTTTCTCTGCCCATAATTATACTTCGTATAAATCATATTATTTAATTAATTAATTTATTTTTCTAAAATTCTCCATGACCCATAACATTTTTCCTACTAGACTGATTTTATATCATAATTAGGGATGTCAAAAAAATTCGTAATTATGGGTATCTATAGATAAAATCCGCAACAAGTAGAAAACAAATATTAAAAATGGATACTCGTGAGTACAAGTATTTTTGATACTTGCATGTTATAACGGGGCGGGTACGGGTATCATAGTATACGTACCTGTGGATACCTGTACCCGCTAAACTTTAATTCACAAAAATACCCTTATATATATAAATATATATTAGTAAAAAACATTTTGACCTAATTTTTTATAAGTTGCACATCTTGTCTTGTCTTTTGTCTTCATTCTTCGAGCTTCAAGTATTTGTATGTTATCTTCTTCCATGTACACCCTTTGACATTCTTCTCTCTCCTTTATTTGAAATTGGGTATATACATCAAACCATCTTCAAATGATGGAATCAAAATAAGAATATTTGGCACGTAGCAGTTTAGGTTTATTATTTGTTTATTTTGAAGGAATCAATCGGAGAAAGTGGACTTGTTGATCAAAACACTAATTAAATAATTTTCATTGTGTTGAATGTAATTTTATATTTACTTTTATAATTATTTGGAGTTGTATGAACTTGAGTTTATTTGAACTTTATTTAAAATTTATGACAGTAATATATTTTATTTTATTTGAATTTATGAATAAATATTTGTTTTTTGAATAATTTTGTAAATACCTACAGGTACCCGTGATACTCACAGACATGAAAAAATAGGCAGATACCTGCATAAAAGATACCTGATGGACATGAATACGAATACTAGACAGATATTTACCCAGCGAGTAAGGTACGGGGGAGCTATTACCCGTACCCTACCTGCTCTATTGACATCTATGACCATAACCTTTTATCATTTAATAATTGTACAAATCATAATGCACATAAATAAATTAGTTTCATCATTAAACACAATTAAAACACATAATTAATTACACTTATTGATTCCCCATGTCCGACCTTTCCACATATCTTCGTGTTTTAAGCTACCTATATTTGTAATTGATTTTGTTCAAAAAGTTTAACCCCAACATAAAGTTGCTCTAATTTTGTATTGGGGTTACCTTTTATGATATGTCTGCATTTTATTTTAAACTACTTGTTTATATTTGCATGTTATTTCTGTTTAGAATGTTTTAATTTGTACTTCTGTACTGAGACTAATCTAGAAATAAATTTTTTTTGGTAACCAAAATCTAGGAAGTTAATGTTAGTGAACAATTTAGAAATCAACTCATAATAAAAATTATTTTAGTTATCAATTTAGAGACCAATTATAATTTTTTGAAACTAATTTAGTTACCAATAATTTTTAATTTATAAATTAGTATTTAAATAGGTCACTATAATGACTAATTATTTTTTGTTATTAAATTTTATTATTTTTAAGATTTTTCTTGTAGTATCTCTTCCTTTTAAGTTACTTATATCTACATGTGCTTTTATTTAAAAACTTTAATCTCAATTTCATGTTGCTAAAAATTTTCAATGGGATTACGATTCAGAATATGTTTGCGTTGTAATTTGCTTATTTATATGATCATGTTACATTTTTTAAAATGTTTTAAGTTCAACTTTATTTTACTTTGATTCTATATTCTAATACCTTTCAATATCTTCGCCTTTTAACCTGACTATATCTACATGCACTTCTCTTTAAAATTTTTAATCCAATATGTTGCTCTAATTTTTTATTGGAATTACATTTCAAAGTATGTGTGAATTTTATTTTAGACCTTTTATTTATATGTGGTTACTTCTTTAGAATGTTTTAAGACCAACTTCATCTTGTTTTGATTTCATATATCCATGCCTTTCAATATATATTTGCCTTTAAAGTTATTTATGTCAACATATGTTTTTATTTAAAAAATTTAACTTCAATATCATGTTGCTCTAATTTTATATGAGAATTAAATTTCGCACAATATTTACTCTTTATTTTAAGGTGCTTATTAATTCTATATGTTAATATCTTTCAATATATCGCTATCTTTTACATTGTATATATCTACATACGATTTTATTTAAAATTCTTAATCTCAACTTTGTATTGCTATAATTTTCTATATGGTGATTATATTTTGCAATATGTTTGCATATCATTTTAAGTTGCTTATTTATATGTATACGTTACTTTTTGTTTAAAATATTTCAAGTTCAATTTCATTTTGCTCTGTTTCCATATCCAAGTATGTTTCAATATTTCTCTACATTTTAAGTTGCCTATATTTGCATGTTAAAAGATAGTTAGGGTTTAAACCGTGATTATCTTTTCAAACTATGATGATGGTTGACTATTTTCAAAAACAATTGCTTTAGACTTTTATTAGGAATTGAAGTTAGTTTTGATTATTATTCTATTGTATATATTGTTTATAATTGTAAAATGAATTTGTTTATGAAAATTTGTCCAAGATTGTGCCCTATGCACAAAATGTATGAGTAATGTAAAAAAAATGTCACATACTATTCTTTATTATCATCCTCTTTGTTATTTCTCAATCTATTTTATTTTTTTTATTTTGCATTCACTATGATTTTAATTATAGCTGATTTGCAAAAATATGATAATGGTAGCCTTAATGTTTTTTTTTTTTTGTAATTGATTGTTATATTCATGTCAGTTATGAACTGTTATTAAAAACTCATTTTATCCGTTGTAAAAAGATCTATCCACAAATGTTTCTTTTACATAAACTTTGTCCTACCCCTTAAACATTAGTATCTGAACCCATATAATTAACAAAGTAAATAAATCCCTCAAACTAGTTACACGTGAAAGAGATATCAATGAGTTCGTTTTTATATCTAAGTATTAAATTGTTCTTGTTAGGGTGTGGTCGACGTACGACTCAGACCTAGGAAACACCGAGGTAAAATTTTGCAATGTTTGACTATGTTAATGGATGAGATACTTTCTATATATGTTCTTTTTTGTAGTTCTTATAACGAGAATTTAATATTGTATTAAAAAGAATCATGGTTCTCTATTACCAATTGATAATATTTTTAAATAAATATAAAAAACTTACCTTAAGTTTAAGTCAAAGAAAGCAAGTTTAAACAAAATACAGGGTTAAGTTATTGTCTAGGTTGATTGGTACAGCTTTCTATGCTAATATGGTAAGTGATGGAACTTACATTTCTTAAGAAGAGATTTTGATGTCCTAATTATATATATATTATCATCCTATAATTTTTGTATATTTATTTTCTCTCAAAAAATATGTTTAAAGATTCAGTGAATTCGATTATTGAAATTAAAGATGACAAGTTAAAAAAATGTGAAACTAAGAGGAAAATAAAGATTAATTAGAGTGAAAATAAAGATATGAATGTTTTTGGATATCTCTTAGGAGGTAACAACACAAAAGAGGAGACATACGTCATACGTGCTTATATTTACAATAAATAAAATTATGCAAAAGTGAAAGGATATAAGTTTACTAAAGAAAAACAAGGAGTTATAGACCAACACTAAATATAAGCAGTGGAAAAGCACATCCGGTATTACATGATCCATCATATAATATATATATATATATATATATATAGCATAATTATTTATTGCATGGTTTTGCACAAAACTTTTGTTATGGGTGGATTGGAGTAATCTAAATTTGTATACATAAATATATTTTTGTGTTATAAATTTCATAGTTGTGAGAAAAATAATTTAACTATTTGTGTTAATTTACATATAATTCAGTATAAAAGTATAAGTTGCTACACTTGATCAATTAATTTTGGCCGTATGGATAAGGGCTCTTCATCGCTATTCTTTGTATCACCTGCAAACATTTATATTTATGCTTAACAATGTTTTTTTTTTTTTTTTATAAACTTAAATGTTTGTACTTTTAATATATATACTTTGTATTTACTGTCACCTGAAAAGTTGAAATAAAGTTTTTAATACTGTACATTTTTGTTCTCCTTTTAATTTTTTTTATTCTTTAATATAAATAATTTTATAAAAAATACTATATGAACCATTGAATGTTATTTTATGTCTATTTTTAACAATTTATTTTCTGAAATATCTTTAATTACTTCAACCATTTTCTCCACTTTTCAGATAATAATAAACTATATCTATAAACTATTATAGTATATTAAATTCATGGAATAAAACAATATTTGATATTTAATGCTTAGAGAAATCAACGAGTAGGTATATGTTTAAACAAGGATTTAAGGATGAACACTATTGATTAATAAAAAAATTACTTAATTGTGAATACTTTTCTTAATTGTTGTAAAGGATTTAAAAATGAATTATAAAAAGGAACTTGAAGACAACTATAAAAGAGACAAAAAATAAGATTTGATATATTTTCTTCTAATCTTCTTTGACATTCATTATGATAAAAAAAAAAATACCAAAACTAACACACTATTTTCTATTTTAGTTTTTTTTTTTAAATACAAATATGAAAGAAGGTTAAAAAATTTGCAAGAGTAAAAATATGTTATTGAATACATAAATATATAAATAGAGCACTTCTTGAGTAATTAGTTGTCTTACATCTATGTCTTTTCTCATGGGATGCATTATACAACTTTTCTTTCATTTTATCATCATAAAGGTTTGAAGTTTCCAATTCGTTTTACTTACACAAACAAACTGTTAACTCTTACCCAGAAGTAATAACAATGGCCTTGAGGCATTTTCAGCCATCCATATGGATCATATATTAAGATTACAAAGGAAAAAACCAAAAAAAAACAAACCTTTGCAATTGAGGTTGCTTTAAGACTTCTAGGTTTTATGCAAACATGAAGAAGCACTGAGATATTGGCACGGCTCAATCAAACCCAAAAACCAGACACACAAACTTACAATGTTTCTAGGGCAAGACATAAGTGTGTGTGGTACACATGTCTGAGTGAACCAGGCCAATATCACAATAACTACTTCATATACTTGTGTCTGTGCATTCTTTGTTCTGTTTGTGGCTGAACTAGGCTGGTGTTTGCAGAGAAGAGAATGCACAAAGCTAAGAGAAAAGAGAGAGTGTTCCTTTGAAGGTTGTATTGTGAGTGTTGAGAATGTCTTCGCCGAGATTTAAGATTTATCGAAAGCGTGTCTGAACACAGCATTTAAAACCCCCGACTACCAAAGCATAAAGCTGGGACATAGCATTTAAATCGATACTTCTCCCTCCATCACACTTTTTGTTTTACTTTTTTTTTTTTATGAACGATTTTGTATTCTATACTATCATGATAATGTTGCTGATATTCTTTTAGAATAACCGAGTCATATCTTTTTCAAGATAGTATATATCCTTCTATCATTCTAAACAAGAGTGAATAAAGAATTCGATATTAATATTTTGACTACTAAATTTTGACAACTTTCTTTTATAATGTGAGGTGTCTATTATACCGGTAGTTTTTTCTATTTTTAAGTTGTCAACAAGGATTGATCTCATTGATAGAAGTTGTTTTCATCACATTCTTATATTTATTATATTGAAATCACCCCTGTATGAGTCTCTATTGTATATACAGTATAAACTTGCATAAGAGCGTATACTTTCTTTATCTACTTTTTTATAAAAACAAAAAAAATAGAGATTATACATTATGAATCAGAAATTATTTTTAATTTAATCTTTTTACTAGTATATACTTGAAAAATAATATAAAAGATCACACATTATTCTAGTGACCAAAATTTGTTAGTGACTAGTTTAGATATTAATTTACAAAATAAATTATGATTGGTTACTAAAATAATATGACTACATATTTTTAATTAGTTTCTAAATTACTTTCTAAAATTTAGTACCAAAACTTTAGTTAGCAAAGAAAATTGATCATTAAATATTAGCAACCAAAATTTTTACTATCAAAATTAGTTCTAAATTAGTCTATAATTAATTAGTGACCAATTATAATTGTTGTTTTATAAATTAATATTTAAATTGATCATTATAATAATCAACATTTTTTGTGACAAAAATCAACTGTGAAATTGCTTGTACCGGAATATCTAAATTGAAAATATGAAAAAATGTGTAATATGTTGTAGTATTGACTTCTTTTATATTTGGTTGTTTCAACGTTCCTTTATTTAAATTCTATACAATTAATATTTTAGAATTTCAAAGTCTAATTAATGTTTTTATGACAGATAATAATACAAGTGGTACCTACATTCATAATTAAGGTTCTCCCACTCTATCTTTAACAATAGGAGTGTATTTGAACATGAAAAAATCCAAATGAGCTAGTTTTTTTCACAAGAGTGTAGAATGGGTTGAGTAAATGTGAAGCATTATTGGTTGTATGTGTAGGTTGTGTGATGTTGTGATATGATAGTAGTTATGTAAAGTAGAAGAAGAAGAAGATAGAGATGAGGGGTGGAAGTGTAATTGTAGATTTGGTTAGGGCGAAGAGAGTGGGTTGAGCATGATGGCGATACTCGGTGTGACAGAGGAAGCAGAAAGAGCACGACATTTAATGAGGGAATCTCCCTCTGGAATACACAGGCTGCAACATTAATAGGTGAGGTACCCATGAAACTCTCTCTTAGTTTCTTCTCCCTTCACAACTTCATCATGTAATGTAGTGTAGGGTGGGGTTGACTTGCTTTCCACCAAAACCCTCTCTCATCTTTCCTCAATATGGCAAAGCACTATCTCTGTTGCAATTGCCAACCCTTGTTTTATACACCACCTAGTTTGTGCTTTGGTTGATATGGTATTTATGGGAACAATTAATGATACCCCCTAATAATATCAAACCCTTTTTTTCCTCCTCTGCTTCCTCTACACATCCACACACTCAACTTCTACATCTTTCAACAAGCCTTCATAAATATTAACAAAATGGACACATAAATTAAATAGAAAAAAAATAATAATAGTGTACAAACATCATTAACATATACTTGATTGACATTAAAACTACATATCATATTTTGGATAGAAAAGAATGAAGTTAGTGAGAAATTAATTTGCATCCCTAAAATTTATGATTTAATAATAATTTAAGAGGCGTTTTCGATTAAAATTATAAAAGATGTACCTAGTTTTCTCATAAAACTAGTTTTAAATCCGTGACTAAGCATGAGTTGATATTTATTTTTATGTTTTTTTTATGTGTATTGATAAACTTATCTTATTTGTGTATTAACAAACTTGTTTAATATGTATTATTAGACTCATCTAATCAGTATATCAACACATTTATCCAATGTTTATTGTTATACTCATTTAATCAATGTATGAACAGTTTATGTGTATTGCAAGACTTCTATAATTAGAGCGTTAGAGCGTCAGAGCATGAATATAATTGTCTAATGTGTATGAATAAACTCGTGTAATATACATTGGTAGACTTATCTAATTAGTTTATCAATAAACTCGTCTAATTAGTGTATAAGTAATTACTATTTTGTTTAATAAACTTTTGTAATATTAGAAATAACTATGAATTTTTGTTATTTTTATTTAAGTATCTCAATTTGAGGTGCTCATTTTCGCATATATTTCTAAATATTTTTATTATTATTATAATTTCAATTAAAGTATTTAATATAATTGACACGGTTTAAGAACTAAAATGATAAGTTATTTAAAAGAAAAAGTATGAGAATTTGTTTTTTACAATATATTAAATAAAAAAATAAATGGATAAAAGAGTAAATATATTATTTTTTGAAATAATAATATTATTTTAAAAAATAAAAGTAAAAGTTAACTATATTTTTCTAAAAGAAAAAAATTGGGTAAAAGAGGAAATATATTATTTTTTGAAATAATATTATTTTAAATTATAAAGTTAAAAAAATATTTTTTTTAAAAAAATAAAACAAAAAAATGGATAAAAGTGTAAATTAACTCTTTAAGGACAAAGAGATCAAATGTGTACATTTTTAGACCATGTAATTAGTGAGTGATCAAACTAGTGTAATGTGTACTAATAAACTCGTATAATTTATGTATGGACACATTTGCCTAATATATATTGTTAGGCTTATTTAATCAATATATAGACAAACTCGTCTAATAAGTGTATAGTCAAAGTTGTCTAATGTATATGAGTAGACTCATGTACTCTATATGTATGAAAGAACTCATTTAATATTTTTTGGTATACTTACCTAATTGATGTATGAAGAAACTCGTCTATTATATATTGTAAGACTCGTTGTTTAATCAGTGTACGAATATATATATATATATATATATATATATATATATATATATATATATATATATATATATATATATATATATATATTGTTTT
>Ga0214544_1003163_pt1 | contig 34395 bp, 24 predicted proteins | sample CNSS3metaG_FD_160074 | JGI IMG/M metagenome (GOLD analysis project Ga0214544, IMG submission 160074) | Root nodule microbial communities from cowpea collected in UCLA plant growth center, Los Angeles, California, USA - CNSS3 | ecosystem: Host-associated > Plants > Roots > Nodule | place: USA...
CCAAATTGGTTAATGTTAACAAAAATTGGGACCTAATTGAACAAAAATAACAAATATAGGGACCAAATTGAATTTAGAATATTGACTTTGACACGTGACACGCTACTGGGTTGACACGTGGACATTTAAAAAAAATTTTAAAAAATTTTAAAATTTTTTTAAAAAAATTCAAAAAAACCACGAAGTGACACGTGACACACTCCTAGGTTGACACGTGTACATTTAAAAAAATTAACAAAATTTAAAAAAAAATTCAAAAAAAATTCAAAAAATTCAAAAAAAATAAAAAAAATTCAAAAAAACCACGAAATGACACGTGGCAGTCACTGTTCATGGCCGTTAATAATTTAAACGGTGTTAGCATAAAAGGAACCAATTGAACAAAATTGACGAAAATTAGGACCTATTTGAACACAAAACCAAAATTAGGACTTATTTGAAAAAACTTGACGAAAATTGGGACCAAAAAGGTATTTTAACCTAAAAAAAATCATATCAGTATTTTAAAGTGCACATATGTTTCATTACATGTGATGAGTTTTGCAAAATAAATGACAAATTTAGTAAACAAATAATGAAATAGTTAACTTTGAGTAATATTTTAGTTACTAGGACACTGCACATATGTTTCATTACATGTGATGAGTTTTGCAAAATAAATGACAAATTTAGTAAACAAATAATGAAATAGTTAACTTTGAGTAATATTTAGTTACTAGAACACAAAGGGTTGACTCAAAGATAAAGCGAGTAAAACATTCGCTTTAGATCTCTAACAAAAAAAGTCTCAATTTTCTTTTATTACTAATATTTTTCAATTAAATTAATAATATAATTATGTTTAAGAAAAAAAGGTCTCAAAATTTTTTTTAGTACTACCATACACCTCTATTAAATTAATTATAAAATTATGTTTAAGAAAAAAAAGTCCCAAAAAACTATTTTATTACTAATATAGTTCTATTAAATTAATTATAAGGTTATGTTTGAAATAAAATTTAATTAAATTATTATTGTCTGATAATTTTTATTAGTATTAAAAATGATAATTAATAAGTTAAATTTTTTTTTAGTAAATTATAATTTTGTTTATGAAAAAGAGAATGAGTAGATATTTTTATTCTCTTACAATCATTTTGTATTTTATTTTCTTCTTTTATATCGTTGTGACTTCTCTTGCCTTTCCTTACTCTCTTCCCTTCTAAGAGTCACTTTTTTAGGGGTTTTACCATATTAAATTTCTTGAATCTCATATTGTTTGTGTGTATTAATTTTTTCATCCTCATCTTTGGTTAGTATGTTTTTGCTTTCTATTTGTGTTATTGTTATTTTTATTTTGTTTTGGATTTGTATTAGAATTATAGATGTGTTTCTTTTGCTCAATTTTGTTTTTCAGTACTTTTCGATTTATAGGTTTCGAGAGTTTTTTATATATCTTGCTCACTTACTATCGAGTTGAGAAGAACAATATTTTTTGAATTATTTTTATTAATGATTAATCTTAAAATAAACTTACAAGTTTGTGATAAAAGTTGAGACTTCAGAAGGAGAAAAAGACTTGAGACTTCAAAGATACTACAAGTCTACTATCAAGTTTACTTTCTTAACAACCAAAACTAGGTTTTATTGTTTTAATTCATTTGTTTTATATACTTGTCTGTAGTAGTGTTTTATATCTTATAATTTTTTTTATTTCATATAAAAATATATAAATATGTCAACTAGAAAATTTGAATCAGGTTATTCAAAAATCTAAAAGAAGAGAAGAATTGAGGCACTAATTACATCACAAAAAGGAGTTATGAATAAATTTATAAAAATAGAAAAGAAAAAATAAATTAGAAAATACAGGTGGGTGCACTCTGAATGAACAAGATAATAATAATATAGATATAGGTGAAAGCAATTATAGAGTAAGAGAAGTAGTTAGTGATGGGGATAATTCTGATTCTCAAACCCATGACAACGAGGATGAGATTAAGAGACTAGATAATGATTCTACTTTGGACAAAAATAATATGATCCAAGCCAATGGAAGAATATTGATACAAATTTGAGAGATTTATTGGTAGAAAAAGGTCCTATTAAAATCATTGATATAGATTTTCCTAAAGATATACATTCTAGGCACTTTTCTTCATCAAATTATATTCAAACTTTTCCTAATGGAGAGAAATACGAAAAAAGATGGCTAATTTATTCTAGAGATTTAGATAGAGTCTTTTATTTTTGTTGTGAATTGTTTAATGTTGTTTCACGTACAAGTAAACTAGCTAACGAAGGTAGTAATGATTGGAGAAATCTTAGTAATAAGTTGAAGAGACATGAAATATCAAATGAGCATATTACTAAAATGAATGAATGAATTGATTTGTAAATGAGATTGGAAAAAAAATAAAAGAATAGACAAATATGTTCAAAAACAAATAAATAGAGATAGAGAACATTGGAGAAATGTGTTGTTAAAAATTATTGCAGTTGTTAAAACTCTTGGTAAAATAAGTTAGTCTTCCGTGAAAACAATGAAAAGATTTATCAAGAACCTAATGAAATTTTTTTAAGTCTAATTGAAATGATTGCAGAATTTGACCCAATTATGCAAGAACATATTCGTCGAATTAAAGATGATGAAATTCACAACCATTACCTTAGGCATAATATACAAAATGAGTTGATAAATTTGTTAGCAAGTGAAATCAAAACAAAAATTATAAAAAAAAATTAGGGATGCAAAATATTATTCAATCATACTTGATTGCACTCCAGATATAAGTCATCAAGAGCAAATGTCTTGTGTATTACAGTGCGTAGATATTTCATCAAATCCTATACACATTAATGAGTACTTTTTAGAAATTTTAAAAGTAGATGGATGATACAAGTGGAAAAAGTCTTTTTGATGTTATTGTTGATGAATTAAAAAATCTTCAACTTGATATTAACGATCTTAGAGGACAAGAATATGATAATGGATCTAATATGAAAAGAAAACATCAGGGTGTGCAAAAAAAATTTCTTGATATTAATCCTAGATCATTTTATACTTTGTGTGGCTGTCATGATTTAAACTTAGTACTTTGTGATATGGCTAACTCTTGTCCAAAAGCTACATCTTTTTTTGTGTGTTACAATGTATATATACTTTATTTTCTTCTTCTACAAAAAGGTGGAAAATTTTACAATACCATATATATAACTTAACTCTTAAATCATTGTCATATACATGTTGGAAAAGTCATATTGAAAGTGTGAAAGTTGTAAGATTTCAAACTTCATAAATAGGAGATGCTTAATTTGAATTAGTTGAAGTTAGTGATGATCCTAAAATAAAAAGTGAAGCTAATTGTTTAGCAACTTATGAACTAGAAAACTATGAGTTTTTGTTAGGCATGAATATTTGGTATGACATTTTATTTGCAGTTAAGTCTGTTAGTAAGAATTTACAATCAAAAGATATGTGCATTGATGAAGCTATTGAACATTAAAATGTCTTCTTTCATTTTTTGAAAAGTATAGAGAAATGGATTTGAAAATGCATTGATTTTTTCCAAAGAAATTGTTTTTGAAATGAATATAGAACCTAAGTTTTGTGAAAAACGTATGAGATGCAAAAAGAAACAATTTGATGAAAATGTTGATAATGAAATTGTAAAATCTCTTCAAGATTCATTTAGAATTGATTACTTTTTGTATATTATAGATAAAGTAATTACCGTATCTCAAAGTAGATTTGAACAATTTAAAATATTGAAGATATTTTTGGTTTTTTATTTAGTGTTAAAAAATTAAAATCACTAGATTATACATTTTTTAAAGAAAAATGCTTAAACCTTGAAAATTATTTAAAACATGATAATTTGTTGGATATTGATGGATTTGATTTATTTTCAGAATTAAATATCTTAAGGGAAATTATACATGTGGAAAATGATAAACCAATTGATATTCTTAATTATATAAAAAGAATATATTCTTCTCCAAATGCATATGTAGCTTATAGAATAATGTTAACAATTTCAATGTTAGTTGCTTCACGCGAGAGGAGTTTCTCGAAACTAAAAATAATAAAAACTTATTTAAGATAAAAAATATCCCAAGAAAGATTAAACGAATTATCCTTATTATCTATTGAAAAAGAGATGTTAAATGAAATTAATTATGACAATTTAATAAATAATTTTACATAAAAAAAAATTCAAAAAATATATTTTAAATAAAAGACCTCATTTTTTAAGTTTGATTTAGGACTCTCAATCTCTTGAGACGTCCTGAAGACACATAGAGAGCTTTTAATAATGTGAATAAATTTTATCATTTAGATTTTATTGAATAAAAAAAGTTAAATTAAAATTTCAAATTCAATTATTTGTAATGTTCTAACCTTCATATTTTAATTTAAATAAGTTATCTACCATGCTTGAATTGTATAAATTTATTTTTCAATAATCAAAAAACTTATAGACAATTTTCTTTTGATCTAATTTTAATACTTCATGTTTCTACACTTATAATACAATAACTATCTTTTGCTGTGAATATTATCGAATAACATTGTGAAATAAAATAACATAAATTTCTTTACAAATAATATAATTATTTACATTAAAGAAGGTGAAAACTTTACTTTTTTTTTATTATGAATTCAAAACGTTAGCTTTTATTTAAAAGAACTATAAGGCCAATATCTTCAGTTGATGTTATTTTATATAGTTATAATTAAATTACATTACGTGTTATTTTATCAATCATAATGATATATAACTACAAATTTTGAGTGTATGTGTATTATATATTATTTTGTTATTGGTCAAGACTCACCATGGGATGCCATATATTTTGAAATGGAAAAGATTTTCCGATTCAAAATATCAAAGTTCATTTTTGGAATGCACTAAACATATTTGGAAAAAATAAAATAAAAAGAGAAAGAAAATATCACGAGAAAGATGAACAAATAAAAGTTCCCTTCTCAGAATTTCAAATTGGGCCACTTGAGCCCAAAGATAATCCAACAAGAGTTTAAATTCAATTTGAATGTTAAAGATTTTTAATTTGTTTAGTAAAAGATAAAGTAAAAGAAGAGAAATTTGTTTTCTATCCTTTTCTGTTTTTTATTATGTAGAATAGAACAAATATAGAGAATGACATAAATATATATAATTAAATAAAATAAAGTACATAAATTAATACTAATTTAACATTTTTTATTCTTTTCTCTTTCTTCCAAAATAGACAAATTAAACATTGTGGGCTCACTATTATTTTATCATTTTTTTTTGTATTACTATACCATTAAAGGAATTTATATATTAAGGAAACTTTTAAAATGTTAAAATGATTGTATTTTAAAAACATAACAAAAACAAAAGAATAGCACCAAAAGCCAAACAATGAATCTAAATTTGAATTCAACACGTCAAATTTCGACAACTCACATACAATCACAAGTTCCAAATATATAAGGCTAAAAGTTCTTAGCATATGTGAAACTTATGAAAAACTTTAATGCCCTACTTATTTATTTCACTTTCCTATTATAATAAAAGCAATAGAAAAACACTCTAAGCCTTCAAATAACTTACTTATTGTCCTCCTAATGTAGTAAATGTAGTAAGCTATAAGGAAAAAACATAGAGATCTACATTCATTAGAGTAAAGTTAATTGCTGATTATGGGTTAAAGCTAGTGGAATCAAATTCCATAAGGAAAATTATCTGTGGATATTGTAGATTTATAAGCATTGTTTTCTAGAAAATAAATATTTTTATGAGTTAAAACTGACTTGCTTATAGAATAATTTGTAATGTTTTCTTATATTAAGGTTTTAAAAGTTGATTTTTAATCTATGTATGAAAAACTGTTTGTAATTTATGAAACGTATATTTGATTTTTCTTCTTTTTTCTTAATTTTTTTTATGAAAAATGTTTATTCAAACTGCTGGGGAAAACATATTTAAAAAATTGTAAATGTTAATATCTCGAGTATAACAACGTGTACATTAATTAAGTGATGTAAACTTCACATCCATTATTGATATAATTACATCAATGTTATTTTAAACAATCTTCATTTTAAAATTTATTTTATGGTATGAAATTAAATTCAAAGTATGCCAGTAAAACGAATATGAAATCTTGAAGAAAGAGCACATTTGAAATTAGAAAGAAAAAGGAAAGTTGCAAGGGAAGGAAAACCACTACTGACCTGAAATATATATATATATATATATATATATATATATATATATATATATATATATATATATATATATATATATATATATATATATATATATATATATATATATATATATATATATATATATACATATATATGTATATATATATATACATATATATGTATATATATATATATATATATAAATAATTAAATATTTCAAAAATATGTATTTAATTAAAATAATACGGTGAAATGAATAATCATTTGTTACCTTTTTTTTTATTATTATTAACATTTAATAATTTTGATCATCATAAGAGATTAGCTTTCGTTGGTAGTATAGAATATAAATCGGTTTTACATGAAAACGCATAGCTAAGTTTGTAAAGAAGAAATGAGAGACTCTGAATAATTATTATTATTTGAAGAGGAAAAGTGCATAATAAGCATGAACATATGAATTTTCCTCTTGAGAGAAAAGAGAGAGAAAATAGAGCTAGCGCCTGCACCTGGTAATGGCGCTGCAGCCTCGCTGGTAAGGGTTGGCCGGCGCGCCAGGCTGGCAATTGTAATAAGAGTTTCCTTTGCGAGAACACGGCACAGTGTCTCTCCGCATCGCTCCGTAGCTTATGTACCTTTTGCTCGCTAAAATGCGCCGGTTGATCTCGCTGTCCATCTCCAATTCCGACTCCTCTTCCACCAACGGCATCCACGCCATCTCCATTCCCACCACTCCTGCCTCCGCCGTTGGCGCCGACGAAACGACCATCCAGACGGTGGCGCAAATTCCAAGGAAGAGCAAGGAATACGCGTAGTGATGCATTGGTGTTAGAATTGAATGGGCTTGGGAGTGAGTGAGTTTTGAGCTTCGCAATTTGTTTTAGTTTTCCAGATTAACGCTCTTATATTTGTCTCATTCTTCAAAAATTCAATGTAGTTGTAAAATGTTAAGGTGATTAACGCGTGAAGATGAATTAATTAATTAAAATAAACTTTATTATTATTGAAAACTTTACTATTGAAATTAATTATTTTTCGAAATCTCAGCGTATATTATTTTAAATGTATTTTTTTTTATTATTACTGAAAACTTTACTGTAAAGTATTTATTATTATTATTAGTATTAATATTAATATTAAAGATCAGTTTTGTTTTTTATTTTCTATTTTTAGTAAATTTTAACTTATAACAAGACTCATATAAGAAAGAATATGCATTAAATGATTATTAAAATTTATATATTTAATGTTGAGTCAGTTTTTCGACTTTAATGTATAAGCAGTGAAATGTAAATGTCTTATATCATTTAAAGTATATTAAGGTTTTCCAGTTAGAAAGACAACTTTGTTTTAACTATTATATAGTCCATAAAAATTAAAAGAAAATGAAATTTTAATGATGAGAGATAGAAAAATAATTATAAATAGTAATTATGTTTATAAATAAATTAAAATTTATTTGTTATCATTAAGAAGAACAAAATAGTTTAAGATAATATTAATGTTATATATTAACAAAGTTAATTATATTTTTCATCATAATTAATAAACAAATCAAAATAATTCTTGTGATAAGAGTGTGAATAAATGTTATCTAAAGCTACCGGGATAAATTTATAGTCTTTTAAATGTTAGAATGAAAATAATGGAAGAGTGTATTGTTAAACTTTTGAAAAGAAATTTTATCTATTAATGCTCTTATATTTGTTTCCTCTTTGTCCATTCTTTCACTTCATCTACACACATGCACGAACGCGCACACACATACACGCACAAACACACACCCTTGCACACACACCCTCGCGCATACACACACGTACACATCTACCTGCACTATATAGAGATATAGAGATGTCAAAATGAATTTCAACCTGTGAGCCAATGCGGGTCACCATGGGTTTGAATTGAGTTGAGAAAAATTCAGTTTTCTCAAAAGTGGGTCGGACTGAACCTGACTCACTTAACTCACAGGTTAAATGGGTTCAAACCGAGTTGAAGATGGGTTGACCCACTTAATACACTAACATTTTTTTACATTTTTTTTAATTTTTTGTTATAATTATTTACTACTTTTAATTATATACGTTCACAATTTCATTTTTTTAAATGCTAGAATGTTGTTCAATAATATTTGAATACTTTGAATCTTCAATTAATTTGTTTGTTAAGTTATATACATTAATACACTAATCTTTATAACTATTATCTTTATAATAATATTTCTAATATTTCGAGAATTGAATTAGGTGAATACTTTGATTCCACCATTATAAAAAATAAATTAAGTCAATTCACTCTATTGTAATACAATAAATATATAAATAAATTACAAAAAAAAAATATTCGTAAGTAAGCTAACCCACTAACTCACCAACTTGTGGTGGGTTGGGTCAGGATGCAAAATTTTTTGCCCACCAAAAAGTGAGCCGGTGTTGAGCTTGCCCTTGTTTAGCTCAACTCGTTGTAAGCCAACTTGTATGAGCCGGATTAACTCACTTTGACACTCCTACACACACCCATCTACCCACACACACACACACGTGCATGCACGAGCACGCGCATGCGCGCGCACACACACATACTCCCACTCCTCCTTCCTCCTCCATTAGCGGCGACAAAACGACCATCCAGACGGTGACATAAATCCCAAGGAAGCAATGGCAGATGTTTTGAGGGGCAGGGAGGGGCCATGGCACCCCCTCCCTTTTTTTTTTTAATTTTTTTATATTATATGTAATTTAGAAAATTTTAATGTTTTTTAAAAAATTTAAATTATATATAGTTTATATTAAAAAAATATTATTAAATTAGGTATTTTTTTAATTTTTTATAAAGTATAAAATTTAATAATAATAAATGATAAAACATAAATCAAATATAATAAAAATTAAATATATTTATTAAGATACATCTTTTTTATTATCTTTTTGAGTTTTTTTACATATTAGATTTATCTCTTATTCTCGCATTTTTTTTTCGCTTTTGAAAAAAAGTTAGATACAAATTTATTGTTTTTTTTCTTTTAATTTTATTTTTTCTCTTTTACAATTGAAGAAAAAAAGGAAATTCTCATATCTTACTTCATTCTGAAATATTTGTTTAATAGTTAGCATTATCTTCTATCTCATGAGTCTTATATTTATTTTTTATGAATATAGAAGTAAAAGTAATGTATGATGTGTTTTTTCATAACCGATTTTGAATGGTGACTTTATTATCATAGATTTTTTTAGGAATTCTCATTTTTTTATTAGATTGTAATAACTTATTTTTTGATTTTAATCATTTTTAGGAACTCTCAATCTTTTATTAGGTTGTGATAAATATTAATGAAGAATAAGATAATAGATTCATTGTTTTAAAGTGATAAAAAAAAAGTTACATGTGAAGATGAAAACAAGACTAATTCAATTTTTTACATATTCTGAAACATAATACTAATGATCATATTATTCAATTAGAAGATCCTTTTCTTAAAGTTCAACGAGTTACATGAGAAATTTCCTATTAATTATTTAGAAAGGTTTTCATATTTATATTAAAAGAAATAGCTAAAAATTTTAGTTTTTATTTAATTATTGATGAATTCAAGAATCTGAAAAAACAATATTTTAGATATGTGTGATTTATTTTGTAATTACGGTTATATTAAATTATGTATTAAGTTTTATTGTATAGTAACAATAATTAAAAATATAAATTTTGAGTACATTTTTTGGCTCCCCCAATATTATCGGGCAAGATCCGCTACTGCAAGGAAGAGCAAGGAGTACGCTTAATGACACATTGGTGTTAGAACTGAATGGACCTTAGGAGTGAGTGAGTGACTTTTAGGCTTCGTAATTTGCTTTCGTTTTGCAGAGTAACACTCGTTTTATATTTGTGCCATTCTTCTTGAGAAACTCAGTATAATTATAAACTTTTAAGGTGATTAAAGTGTGAAGATGAGTTAGTTATAAAAATAAACTTTTCTATGGAAGGAAATATCAGCGTATACAATTTTAAATATAACTTTTATTACTATTATTGAAAATTTTATTATAAATTATTATTATTAGTATTAGTATTAAGATGTGTTTTGTATTTATTTTATTTCTATTTATAGTAATTTTAACTTATAACAAAATACGTATAAGAAAGAATATGCATTAAATGATTATTAAAAATTTATATATTTAATGTTGAGTTATTTTTTCTACTTCAATATATCATCAATGAAACGTAAATGTCTTATATTATTTGAAGTATAGTTAGGTTGAAATCCTTATTTTAACTATTTCATAGTCGATAAAAATTAAAATAATTATATTCTAATGGTGAGAGATAGTAAAAGAATTATAAATAATAATTATATTTGTAAAAAAATTAAAATGTATATGTTATCATTAAGAAGTAAAAAATAGTTTATGATATATTTAATGTTATAGACTAACAAAGTTAAATATATTTTTCTATCATAATAAACAAATCAAATGATGTTTGTGATAAGAGATAATGTAGCTCATCTGTCACGAAGTGTTAGAACCAATGAACTTTGTTTTTTAAAAATACAGTATTATTCTAGATAAGAATGACTTATATTATGACATAAAGCTCTACAACTATTAGAGTATAGTCTCTGACTTTCTGTTATGGGTTGTTAAAACCGTTTCTTTTCTGTTTCGTTTTCTTCAGAACTTAGTTTTATATTAACTAAGTTTCTGCTTTTGTAAGAGTGAGTTGATTAATGAAAGCTATACGTCCTTTCCATGCTCATTACCCTCTGTTATCTTCAATAAACTAACATGGTATCAGTTTGGTAATATCCTTCTTCGTTTCCGCTTTCTTTCTTTCTGCTTCTTGATCGACCATGGCTCAACCCAGCCAAAATCCTCCGGATCATCTTCTAAATCCGGCAAACCCTTTATATCTCCACCCGGGTGAAAACCCAGCCCTTGTTCTTGTTTCATCTCCCCTCATAGAAAACACCTTCCATCAATGGCAAAGAGAAATGATGGTGGCTCTCGAAACCAAGAACAAAGAATGATTTGTCAATGACAGTCTTCCATGCCCTCCTATTAGTGATCCTCTCCACGATGCCTGGTGTCGCTGCAATCGCATGGTCATGGCTTGGCTCACACGCTCTATGAGTGCTTCAGTCAAACAGTTTGTCATGTGGATGGATACTGCTCTCGATATATGGATCGATCTTAAGGAGCGCTTTTCTCATCTAGACAAATTCCGGGTGGTTGATCTTTAAGATCAAATCTTGAACTGCAAACAAGGTGATTTTAGCGTTTCTGAATATTACACACGTTTAAAAATTTTATGGAAAGAACTTGAATTGCATCGGTGTGTTCTTCTCTGCACTTGCTCCGTTTCTTGTTCGTGTGGTTTGATTTCCAAATTGAATAAAGAAATGGAGGATGATTGTGTAATTCGGTTTCTCAGAGGATTGAATGATGATTATTCCCAAGTACGTTCTCAGGTTATGATCATGGACCCCATGCCCTCTATTGTTCGGGTTTTTTCCATGATTCTCCAACATGAACGAGAATTTCTCCCCACCCCTGCCACTTCCTCATCTCAAGATCTGGTTGCGTTTTCTTTTCAATCCAATGACACTTCTAAACCTAATTCTTCCAACAAATATCCACTGCAAATTCCAAACCCCAGAATTCGAATAAACCTAGAAACGCTAAATTCTGTGAAAATGCAAGAAAACCAATCACACCATCAAAACTTGTTTTTGGCGGATTGGATTTCTTGCTGGTTGGATTGGATTTCTTGCTGGTTATAAAAAGACTGGACGTGCTACCTCTTCCGGATCTAATTCCTCTGTTAGTTTGGCAGAAGTTGACCCTGATCATGCCCCACAACAATCTCAAGTGGTTGAAGCACAGTCGCCTGATCAATTTACTTTCTCCAAGGATCAATATCATGCTCTTTTAGCTCTTCTTCAACAATCAAACCTTGGTTTCGCTTCTGTCAACACTGCCCAAACCTTTGTTACTTCTTCCTCAAGTAGCATTTCCAATTCTTCCCCCTGGATTCTGGACAGTGGTGCCACTAACCACATCTGTCCATCCAAGAATCTTTTCCATTCTTTAACACCTATTACACCAATACATATTAAATTGCCTAATAATACTACTGTTATTGCTTCCTTTTCTGACACCATTTCTATTGGCAATTTAACCCTTAAAAACGTCTTGTATGTACCAGACTTTGTTGCTTCTCTTATTTCCATTCCTAAACTTCTTTCCTATACTGACTACATTGTTGTTTTTTGTGATAAAACTTGTGCCATTATACAAAAATCAACATTTCAGATGATTGGTGCAGCTAAGCAACGTTGTGGCTTATTTTACCTTCAACATCCAAGTGCTTTAGATTCATGTGATTCACATTCTAATACTGATTGTATTGTACCCAAGTCTGCTACTGCTGTCTCTCAAAATAAGCCCATGTTATGGCATCTTAGACTAGGGCATACATCCAACAGAATCCTGAAACATTTATCGAGCATACATAATGACATTCTTTTTTATTGTACTCAACCTTATGATACCTGTCACTTTGCAAAACAAAAGAAATTACCTTTTTCTCATAGTACAAGCACAAGTGTTAGATTCTTTGAATTAATTCATGTGGACATATGGGGCCCTGTTGCCATCTCTTCTATTGATGGTTTCAAATATTTTTTGATAGTGGTAGATGATTTCACCCGTTTTACGTGGATACACCTTTTAAAATTGAAATCTGATGTAAAAACCATTTTGCCCTCATTCATTCTCCAAATAGAAAATCAATTCAATACCCAATTACAACGTCTTCATTCTAACAATGGCAAGGAATTCCTTTTACATGATTTTTTTTTTCAAATAAAGGTATTTTCCATGAAACAACATGTGTTGAAACTCCCCAACAAAATAACATTGTTAAAAGAAAACATCAATACTTGTTAAATGTTAGTCGAGCATTGTTATTTCAAGCCCATCTACCAACCTATTTTTGGTCCTTTGTTGTCAAACATGCTACACACATCATCAATAGGCTCCCCACTCCCTTTTTAAAACTAAAATCTCCATATGAATTACTTCATGGCAATCCTCCAGATTTCACAAACTTACGTATTTTTGGTTGTTTAGCTTTTGCTTCTACTATACTTAGTGGCAGTACCAAGTTTGACAAACGTGCTATCAAAAGCATTTTTCTTGGCTTTAAACCTGGCACCAAAGGTTATATTCTTTATGATATCACACACAAATCTATCTTTATATCACGCAATGTCATTTTTTATGAATCACATTTTCCATATCACAAACCACAACATACCAGTAGCATAACTAATGAACAGTCCGATTGCTTTAGTTCCTTAGAAAATCTTTTTTCTCTGCATAACAATTCTAATTTCTCATTACAGCAATCTGCCATTGTTAATGATATTGTCAGTCTAGAATCTGCATCACATGAGTCACAAACCACTGAATGTATATCACGAGTTTCTACTCGTCCAAAGAAGCCCCTAAATTACTTAGCTGACTATCATTGTCCCACTCTTGCCTCATCTCATCTCACATATAGAACTCCTTATCCTTTACATTCTTATCTTTCCTATTCTAATTGTTCACCATCTCACACTGCTTTTTGTTTGTCCATTTCTGGTACATATGAGCCCACCTCTTTCAAGGAGGCAAATCAAGTTGATTGTTGGAAAAGAGCTATGAAAGCTGAATTGGAAGCCCTTGATCGAAACAAAACTTGGTCTCTCGTTGTTCTTCCTCTAGGAAAAAAAGTTGTGGGGTGTCGATGGGTTTACCGCACCAAATTCAGGGCCGATGGTTCCATCGAACGGTATAAAGCACGTTTGGTCGCTAAAGGTTTCACACAAACAGAGGGGGTAGATTTCTTTGAAACCTTTTCTCCTGTTGTCAAACTCACAACAGTTTGGTTCCTTCTCTCCATTGCCATTTCCTCTGGCTGGTTTTTGCATCAACTAGATGTTGATAATGCATTTCTCAATGGTGACCTTGATGAAGAAGTATATATGAAACCCCCTCCTGGCATGCTTTTGCCTTCTCCACAACTAGTCTGCAAGCTTAATAAATCTTTGTATGGTTTAAAACAGGCCAGTCGTCAGTGGAATGCCAAACTCACTTCTGCCTTAATCCAATTTGGCTTCACTCAAAGCACAGCTAATTACTCCTTATTTGTTCAGAAAACCCCCACTGCCTTTACTGTTCTTTTGATTTATGTGGATGACATAGTCATAGCTAGGAACAATATTCAAACTATTCATCACATTAAGTCTTATCTCAATGATCAGTTCCATATCAAAGATCTTGGTCATTTAAAATACTTCTTAGGGCTTGAGGTTGCTCGCTCTCATAGGGCTTAATTCTCAATCAACGAAAGTATTGTCTTGACATTCTTTCTGAATTTGGCTTAACAGGCTGTAAACCTGTTTCTTCTCCTGCCAACCCCTCTGTCAAGTTGAATAATACTGATGGAGATCTTATTTCTGATCCTACCAACTTCCGCAAGCTCATTGGCAAATTATTGTATCTCACTCACACACGACCTGACATCAGTTACGCTGTGCAGCAAGTCAGCCAATTCATGACAGCACCCAGAACCTCTCATCTTCAAGCTGCCATTCATATTCTCAAGTACCTCAAGAATGCTCCTGACCTGGGTCTTTTTTATCCTATTCACAACTCTCACAGACTCCAAGCTTTCTCTGATTCTGATTGGGCCTCCTGCAACACTACACGAAAATCTGTTACAGGATACTGCATATTCTATGGTAGCTGCTTAATATCCTAGAAGTCCAAAAAGCAATCCACATTTTCCCGTAGTTCAACAGAAGCTGAATATAGGGCTCTTGCTACTGTTGCCTGTGAACTTCAATGGTTAAAATACATCTTTGATGCCTTATTTCTAGGCATACCTCTGCCTTTTTCCACCTACTGTGATAATCAATCCACTATACAGCTTGCAAAGAATCCATCCTTTCATGAGCAGACCAAATACATTGAAGTGGATTGCCATTTCATTCGTGCTAAAATTGTTGACGGGCTGATTGTTCTTTCTCACGTCTCTTCCAAACATCAACTTGCTGATGTTTTTACAAAATCTTTGTATCCTGCACCTTTTTCTTCCTTTATTTCCAAGTTAGGGTTGTTCAATATTCACCACCCAACTTGAGAGGGGGTATTAGAGTATAGTCTCTGACTTTCTGTTATGGGTTGTTAAAACCGTTTCTTTTCTGTTTCATTTTCTTCAGAACTTAGTTCTATATTAACTAAGTTTCTGCTTTTGTAAGAGTGAGTTGATCAATGAAAGCTATTATCCTCTATTATCTTCAATAAACTAACAACAACATATATTTATATATATATATATATATATTCAAATTCCCGTTCATAAATTATATGTTTTTAAGAAGTTTAAGTTATTTTTATCGTTACTAGTCGTCAGTGTAAATTTCATTTATTGACATCAACAAAAATATGAAAGTTTCAAATTTTACTTATTTAAAACCTGTGAATGACTTTTTCTTTTTGTAAGAAAATATTTTCAGGTAATAGTTTTGATGGGGTGGATTGACTTGACCCAATTTAATTTGGGTTTGATCTGATCCAACTTAGACATGGATTTTATACTTTAAAAGTAATAGTTTTGAGAATTAATAAAAAGAAACATATTATAAAATTACGAAATACAAATAGCAGGTGTCTTCTCACTTTAAAATGTCTTTTAACTATTAATTAACGAACAAATTATATATTATATTGAATACTTAATCATCTAAGAAATTATTTGTAGAATTTTTTTTTCTTCTTAACGGAGTAAATGTTATAAAATTACCAAACATGTATTACTTTTAATAATTTGTTTACTTGGTGACGTTAATTAACAGTTGAATCACAATATTTTGGCTTACTTTAGGTGACGTATGCATTTTAACATTTTTTCTTAATTTATTTCAATAAATGAAATGAAGTAAACTATTTTAAATACACTGTAACATGAAAATTGCTTGGCAGGTGAATGTGTTAAATTTTAGGGAAAGAAACATTTAAGCCAGCATAAAACAAAAATAAAAGGTAATCTGAAAAGGAAATGCATTAAGAAGATAAGAAAGGCATAAGTAGAAGATGATAATATTCTGATTTAAACAAATACACAACCAACTATTTGAGTAATACATTCATTTTTATCCCCCTTCCTTTTTGGCCATTTAATTATGGACAAATGAAGCGTTTTAGTAAATGAAGGACACAGACATAATGAAGATGTAGTAAGTAGTGGACAGAGTTTGAAGACCATACAATAGAGGATACAGAAAGAAACTAAGGGGAAGAGAGATAGACTTAGTTTCCCTTGGAAAATTATAGGGAAATCTCTCTGGCACTTCTCAACAATGCCTTTCAAGCAATCACTGTTATCAATTTGATAACAGTTCACATAAAATGTACAGTGTCCCCCCCCGGATATCTAACTAGTCAGAAGACAAACATCGGGTGTGATCACAGTTGCTGCATGTGCAAACTCAATCAATACATCTATAACAACGCAATAATAAGAGGAAAAAGAATGAAAACTTTTCTTTCTTCCTTTTTACTTTATGCTTTTCTATGCCTCACTTTTTTTTTTTTAAGTATTCTTCGGGTGTTTGAATTGGGTTTTCCTTTGGTTGTAGTGTGTTTGATATTAACACATGTTACCCCTGCGACAGTTAAGAACACCAGATCCAGAGGTAAGGGTACCAACCAAAGAAGATGATTTGGCCCCCAAACTTGAGGCTCTAGCGTAGCTTGCTGCAGCTCCTGCTCCCGAAGAAGTGAAAAAGGCTCCATTCAGCAAAAGGTCTCCTTCAGACCTCCAATTCCAACTTTTCCATACGGATGAACCAGTGTCTACTCTCTTTGTTACCTGTTCACATTGAATTTCCCATTTTTAATCAAAAACTTCATTCAACAACATTTTGCCACAGGTACCAACATTACATGTGTAAGCATTTTACCTCTTTGGCAAAAGGGTTCACGGGGGCAAGGTATCTGTTTCCTTGGCTGTTAATTGTGGGATTAGCACTGCCACCAATTGCATACATTTCCCAGTGGGTATAGTCATTGTTAACCACGTGGAAATACCCGTGTCTGCACCTGCGTTATCCATAAACAATTCCTTGTTAAATTGTTAGTATATGTGCGACGTCATGGCATGGAAATGGAAATTCTAGGAGAGCAAGGGTCCAATGTTGATTGGTCTATTTGTAAAAATAAATGGACTTTTAATTTGGACAATTTGATGAGCCTAGTATTAGAACTTGTTAAATTTAAATGGGCTTCTGAGAGCCCAACACAAAACATCAGGCAAGCGGGCCCAAGAATGCAAACACCCGACCCCACATCTCTCAAAAGGAAAAGTAAAAATATAATTTAGTTGTGATCCTTGATACTTGATAAGGTAAAAAGTTATCCAATCATTCAATTATAGATTGGCAAATATCAAAAAGTGATCTGTAAGGCAAAATTTAAAAGTAAAAGTCAAACAAAATTGACCTCTTGCCTGCTTAAAGTAAGAGTTACCTGGGCATTCTTTGGATAAGTCCCTCCCCAAAATGGTTGTAAGCAATGGTGACCTGCATCTGCTTGTCGCGGACATAAGAGTCGCTATGACCCAGGAGCATCACCTGTACAATTTTAAAGTCAATTAAAAGAAATTAACATGACGAACATTTTAAGGCAAATGCTTGGTTTATTAGGAGATTTTTTACTAGGATACAAACTCTAGAGTTCTTGTTTTTAAATATTTTAGCTCATATCTTTCAACACTGGTTAGCAAGATCTGTGTTTGAACTAAAAGGAAACATGAAAAAGACAAGCATTAAGATTGATTAAAATTTATTAAAAATGAAAAAAAAAAAAAGAAAAAAGAGAGAGAATGTGGTGTTATTAGTGTTTGTCTTAACTAGGGGTATACCTCGTTGTGGTGGGTGAAGTAGTTGTTGGAGATGGTAATGGCAGTGGAGCCCATAATGGCGTCGATGAGTCCGTCAGAGCAACTGGAGAGGGAGTTATGGTCGATCCATATGTGGCTTGAACCAAAGATGGAGATGCCATCCCCGTCAGCGAGCGTTCTCCACCCGTAGTGGGAGGGGGAGCTGCGAACCATGGCGTTGCCAGTTTGCTTGCAGTCGTGAATGTGGAGGCCGTGGATGATGACGTTGGTGATGAACTGGACGGTGATGCACGCGCCGTAGGCGATGTGGACGTTGGCGCCGCGCCCGTCGATGGTCTTGAAGCTGTTCATTATCAGCTCCTGCTTCAGCGTGATGACCATGTCCCTCTTGAACACGATCCACAGGGGACGGTCCTGGATCACGGCGTGTCGGAGCGTTCCCGGTTTCGGGTTCACTGGGTCGTCGTCGTTCGGGTCCGTCACCACGTAGTAGCGGCCGTCGCGCCCGCCGATTGCGTTGCGGCCGAAGCCGATGCCGCAGTTGGCGAGCTGCTTTCGCCGGAGGTACCACCGCTTGTCGCACCGCCAGCAGTCATCGATTGGGTTCCCCGTCCCACATGAGAAGAAATTCAGATTTCTTCGAGCCGTCGAATTGCGGATGCTCCTGTTTTTGAGTCATACATAAATTAATTAAAAAAACACGTACGTTATCATTAGTTCCGTTTTTTTTTGTCAGTTCTAGCTGGGAGTTTGCACTATTCGTTTCAGAAAGAAAAAAAGAATTATCTTTCTTCGTAGATTCGAAATTATTAGAGAAGCCTTGATCAGTTCTTGTTTGTTCTGTTAGCTACTATGAAAATAATTAATGTTACTTAAGTATGTATTATGCAAAAAGATAAATAATAATTTGTTCTAAACTTAGAATATAAAGGTTGATGAAAGGAGATGGATAAAGAAGAAATAAGAAGAGAAAGAAACTGACAAAATGACATGATAAAAATTAAAAAAAAATAAAGAAAAGAAAATAGAAGTATGATGAAATAGAAAAAGGTTATGAATATGACAGCCTGTTCTTTTGTTATTCACATCAGAGAATTTGATACCGATGAATATGGATATTTTGAATTATGTACATCATATGCTCTTAAATTACACAACACTTGTATAAGATTTGTAGCATGTTACGATAAGAAGAATTTGGAGGAAAAAACTAAAATATTAGTTAGAGTTGATAAATAATTTTAGTGTGACCACGTGATGAGATGAAAGAATGAATTGAAAATTAAAATGAGTTAATGATGAAGAGTTTAGTATGCAAGTGGGAGCGAATTTAACATTGATGTTTATGCATAGGTGGGAGGAGTGGTGGGTCGGTCATGTGGGTCTACATGGATAGAATGATACGGAGCATACGGAAAATCGGGGGTTGGAATCGAGCATAAATGATCTGGTAGAAATAAATGCGAAGGTGGGGGGAGATCTAGTTTCTGCTTGGTACTTTAGGGTGTCGGTGGCGAAAAGCGTTATTATTAAGTTCCTGAATGATAGTCATTTAATAAGCTCATGGAGGTCTCATTGAATAGCATAATGTGTCAGACAGACAGCAGGTGCAGGATCGGCCAAAATACAACTATGACTAGAAAGTATTACGATGGAACTAGATCTGATCTGATTTTTGGAGCTATTTCTTGCAGACAGGCTGGAGTGAGGAACATCATTCATGTGCATTACCCCACCCTGTTGGAAGATGTGTGGGAATGGGAGCTACAGAAGTTCCCAACACTCTGAATTCAACTTTGTATATTTTGTTCTACTACCAGAGATGTAAAGAGGGCAAATGCAATCAATGATGCACAAAACACTCCTTTATCTACTTATATGTAGGACCAAATCATCATGTGGAAGGGATGATGCAATTTGTTTATTCACATCGATTGAAGAATGCAGAGTGACTCTAATCATTTTTATTTTCATTTTCATCATGTTTAAAACTATATATCCATGCAGTATGTATGAATTTAATTGAAGCGAATAAATGTGAGTAAAAATAACATCCTAACCAGCATTATGTATTAGATATTAAGAAAGGAATTTATGCTATAGTAGTTATACATTTAAAATAGTTTTGTTTACCGAATCAAGAAGAAAATAACTCTCACCTACTGTCTACCGGTGAATGTGATTAGGGAAGCAATTAAGGGGACCATAAGCCTAAAAATGTGAAGAGGAAGTGAAATGACAGGTATACCCAAGACTCAAGGACTTATTGAAGTCATTAGTCACGAAACTTGGACTTCAGGTACAAAAAGGTGTTTGTACTTGGAAAAGAAATTTTAGGATAAGGAAAATAAAAAAGACAAAAAAATTATCATGAATGAAATGGTCGGATCTCGAGACACTGGCATGTGGTTAAGCTGGCAAATAGAATATAAACGCTTCAATTTTTAAGAGATCTCATCTGCATAGAACATGGTGGTTTGATTCCTTAGAACCGTGTAAGGGAACTTCACAACGTGGAGACGTAACTAAGGCATGGACTACATTTATTAATGGCGTAAAAAAGGAAGAATTTTGAAAACTAATGGCAATGTGACCAAAGGGAATAACAACCCTGCTAAATACGTCAGAGTGTGATAGGCATCAAAGAATAAGGTCACAAATCGTGGAATCAAATACCATTATTTTTCTCGTTCTTTTTACACATGATTCTAAACTATTGTGTGATAAAACTATACACTTAAACTTTTCCTACAGATGACTATTTCGAGCATTAAAGATTTATCTTCTGATACAGTTCACGTAACATTAGTACTCTAATATAATCTTTCAAAAAAAAAAGTAGGGCCTTCCCAATCAATTATTAGTTTAGAACTTTTCAGGAGATTTTGTTTTGCAGAAGTGATATTTGTTCCCACAAGGAAATTTGCTCTAAAATCCCTTTGCATTTGTTGTGATGTAGATATTTATCGGTTCTATCTTAATCCTGTACCAAAAAGGCGTAGATTTTGGGGTAAGCTCAATAACGGAAAGTCGTTGGGATACCCTCTTAATTATCAAAAGAAGAACACGTATATATAGTTTGTAGCTTTCATATAAAACATAGCTAAATTAACCACTTTGACAGAGTTTTCTTAAAGGCAAAATTCGCCAAAAGAGAATGAAAAGGGTATTGTCCAAAATTATTATTCCAGCAGTAGGATTCACGAGAAGTAATCAAGTGTATGTATTTTCCTTCTTTGGTCCTGCATCTCAATAATTATTACTACATTAATAATACTAAAGCCAAGTGGGTTTGCTATGTTGATTCTCTGTTAACCTTATATTCTGTTATAAATGATCATGTGAGCCCTCTTCTCCAAGCAAATAAAAAATTTATAAACAGTTAAAGTAATCTACGAAGCACATGACCTATAATGAGATGAACATAAAGCAACCAATAGAAAACAAAGCAAAATTTTATATAATAAAAATGACTTAACGCACAGAAACAGAGGGAAAAGAGAAAGAGAAATAGATAGAAATATTACTCATCAACCATAGAAGCAATCTCCTCTGGATTATCAATTGCGTGTTTATTCAAAGCATCCTCCAACCTGAAAACAAACTAAAAAAATCACCAACACTCCACAAATAGCAGAACACCAAAACGACACCGTTTAAACGATAACCAAGTAAACTCCTTAACAGAATTAATCAACGGCTCAGATTGGTTCTCTACCGAGCTGAAAACACAGCTCGCCCAAATCCATCGGCTCTCATGTTCCCGATTCCACGTGGACGGCCAGATTGTTAGAACCACACCGTGAGTAAATCGTAGAAGCAGTAAACAAAACACTAACCTTTCTGCTGCCGCCGACGAATTCTTCAAGCTCTGAACACGCAACTTCTTTTCCTCAACCACATCCCTGTTCAATCCGCGAGGAAAAGCATTTCTGAAATCAGACTCTAGAAAACAAATAATCTAAAACAAAAAAGTAAAATTCATAGAAGTTGAAGCAGGGAAGAAGGCAGAAGCTTGAAGCATTTGTTTGGCCGAGATACCTTGATTCTGTGGCTTTGTGTTTGGTGATCTCATTTTCATTGGCTGCGGTGGAGGCAGCAGAAAACAACACCGCAAGCAGAACGGTGAGAGTGAAGAAGAGTCTGAGAGACAATGGCTCCATTGCTCTGCTGCGTGGGTTTGGAAGTTTCTCCCAACACAAAGTACTGTACCTTGTTGTTGTTGTTGCTGGTGTTGGTTGTTAACGTTGTGAGAGGGAGGAAGAGAGAAAAAGGGTGGAGCCAGAGAAGGAAGTGAGGGAGAGGGGTTTAAATAGCAATGCACGTACATGGGAAGAGAAAGAGAAGGTAGAGGGAGCGACTCTAACCATGGTTAAGTTAATCAGGGGAAGGAGTAACTAGGGGTAACCAACTTACCACCGCTCTAACTGCCATTAACTACTTTGTTTCTCTCTCTCTTTCTTCCTTACCCACGTGGCATGCTCTCCTCTCTTTCTCTTTACGCAATCAATACACTAGACTGCACCAATGCACAAAACCAGACTAGGTATATTTTTCGTCTTTGTTTTCTAATTTATGAATGACTTTGATTTCATGTTTTTTAACTTTTCATATTACAAAAATTAAGGCTTTGCATTTTTAAATAATAGATAACATGATATTGATTTTTCAGTAATTCATTCTTGGTAATTATGCTCTATTTATTTTATGCATTTATATATAACTGAAAAAAAATTATGTATTACTTGTGAAGAATATTTTTCATTTATATGTTTTTTTAAAAAAAAAAACTATAAGAAAGGCAAAAATATAACCTCTTCAAATTAAAAAAACACTACTAAAAATGTGTTATTAATATTTTGATAAAAAAAAAACATGTATTTTTTTTTTATTTTTATGACTCATGTATGTTCTCGTGATGTTTATGAACCATTAATTAAATATATGTTAAATTTTATTATAAATCATAAATTAAAGCACTTGTAATTCTAAAATAAGAAAATTACATGAAACCATTGATCTTCCATTAGTATAAGAAAATATAATGCAAGCGAGATTAAACATGGAAACACAGTACTTGTTATGATATAAAAATATAATTAAAAAGTAGACATTTTAACAATTTAAAAAAAATATTTTTAAAATTAAAAAAAAATATTTACTTTTATAGTATTATAATAAATAGTTTTTTTACAATTAATAAAATTAATATAATATATATTGCTCTCCGACAACTGATAACAAACCATTTCTTTGTTGCATTTTTATCATTATTAGATCAAATTTAGAATAAATTTTAGGATTTGAAAATGTATGAAAGCTAAATATGAATTTTAGAGCTACATGGATTAAAATTGAACAAATACGTGTTACTTGTTAAAGTATGAGATTAAAATAAATCCTAACATGTATAAAGAGAAGAGAGAAGCATGAATGAGTTTTTTAAAGGTAAAAATTCCTTTTGTCAAAATGGGAAAGGATGATAAAAGAAGGAAAAGAAAACTGCGTGTGAAAATTATTTTCTGGCAAGAGTTAATATTTTTATTTATAAAATAGAAAACAGATATTAAAATAATTACAGTTATTCATACATTATTTAAACAAGATATTAGATTTTTTTTTAATAAAAGAAAGCCAATTTTAAATAGATGTTTTTTTTTGTTAATATTAGCGTCTAGTTTCATTTGGAGAGTACTTGAGTTGGTTCAACAAATGAAAAACGTTAAAAATATAAAAATAAAAGAAAAATCAATTAAAGTTCGGTTTATGAATGATGTTTGATTCAAGAATTTCTTTCTTATAACAGAATTGGCTAGTCAAATTCTTTCATAGGAGTGTCTCATTTTGGGTCTTACTTGAATGAAATGGTAATGGTTGAAATATATTTTGGTATTGTATTCATAAAAATATATGAAATATTTAAAGTGTTGTTTATTATAAATAAAATTGAAATTCATAATTAAAATTAAGAGGAAGTTTTGGCATGTGAGTGGCTAAAGAGAAGAACGGGCGTCCTGAAAGTTTAGGTAAGTGTACGAATTGTCTCATTATTAAGCAACGTGCCATGTTCCTTTTTCTATTTCAGAAAAACAATGAAGTCAAATATAACACCCTGTCCACTGACACGTGTCCTTTTCTGGATACATTTTCTTTCTCAAATCTCAAACTCCAATGCGTTTTCGGACTTGGATCTCCGTTTTTTCCGGTTCATGTCCAAAATCTAAATTAACGAGAGTTTGCATTTGCATAGTTGGATTGATTTAGTTTAGGGTTAAGCCACTATGATTGGGTTACTGATGGTATTTTTAAATATCTTGAATTATGCTATGCATTTAAATATTATTTTTTCATCATTGTGGAAAAAGGTATCTTTCAGAATTTGTTATTATGGTTTCTTGTAGAGTCATTTATATCATCACAGTTTCAATTAATGATTTGGGTCTTCTTTCATTTATATTAAAGAGACATTTTTTTGGTTATCAAATGTATTACTTCCCCATTTAATCAACTTTTGTAAAGCATCAGGAAGATTTGACCCTAAGCACAATTTGTTTAAAAGAACCTATAAGAGATAAGCACATAATTTTTAGGTTGTGTTTTTCTTTTATCTTTAAATTTATTAGTCAACTTTAAACCTAATTCAATATCTTAAAATTGATTTATAAAGTCAAATATATACTCATTTAAACATTGGAAATTGACCTTAACTTTAATTAATATAAAATATTAATGGTAGTTCGATAACAATTCGATAGTAAGTGAAATATTAGATTCAATACATAAAAAATATTGTTAGGATGAATTCTAACTCATAATTTTAATACTATGTTAAAATGTGATTTTTAAACCTAATTCAACTTCACAAAACTAACTTTTAAGATAAGATATATATTTATTTATATATTGTAAATTCTTCTTATTTTTAATTGATCTTGAACTTTAAACACCAATTTAAAATAAATAAAAATGTAAAAAATATGGGAATAGCAAAAATCATGCAAAGTACGTTACAATGCTCTTAATTTTCTTCTATGAACTTGTAGCCAGAGGTAGCTATGTAAAAGAAGCAGAGACGCATGTTTTTCTTTGGAGCTTGAAACTGAACTTTATTGCGAGAGAAGGCATGCTCTATAGGCCGACACGAGGCACTCCTTTTTGTCCATGAATGATCAGAGACAATTAGCTATAGATGCATGAACAAAACACATGCAAGTGTAAATACCACACACTTTAGGTAAATTCTAAATACACAAAATTATGTTGTAAATTTTATAACTAGTGAAAATACTGATAAATACGGTCAACAACAAAAGAGTAATCCAAAACTTATACAAAAAATAAATAAATATATATATATATATATATATATATATATATATATATATATGAAGATGTGATTGTTTATTCAGTGATGCATCTAAGCAGAAAGCATAATGTTAAAAGAGTACAAACGCTTTTACAAAGTTTCTAGGTCCTAAAGCTTACATCATAACAACTTGGTAAAAGCTTGCAACAAGTATATTATTGACTTTGAAATTTGATTCAACCTGATTAAAAGTGTTAAATTTTATTATTATTATTATTATTAATCATAATGTAATTATTATTCAATTCATTTTATTATTTTATTGAACACGTATTTTTAATTTTTAATTTATTATTAAATGGACCAGTAATATGCTAACTTGGTGGTAACACAACAAGGTTAGATTAGACATTAAAATTTTATTCATAAACATGAATCTATCTAATTTGTTTTTGGTTTTCAACCTTTTAGGTCATCTATTTTTGACAACTTTAATCCCAATGTTGTGTTGATTGTGCACTGTACTTATGATTACGGATAGGCAAACATTTGTGATGTTAATGTCACCGGTTCGTCGAGGAAGAGAGAGAAAAATCCTAAAATATCAAAGAGGTCTATTGGATCAACGAGACCAGATCTAGAAAGAGTAGGACGAGATTCTGACGTAGGTGATCGCTACTAGAGACGGTGGACGATGCGTTGCCACGTACGACGACAAAACAGGAGGAGGTGCGACTTTGAATGGCTCGTGAGGGAGCGTTGCTGCTTTGATAGAGACGATTCTGATGGTATTGAGGTCGCCTGGCCAGGGCGACCAAAACCGTGTAGTTCGAAAATGACACTTTGGCGTCAGCGACAACGGCAGTGGCAGCGATTGCAACAACAGGGGCGACGAAAAAAAAAATTCCAAAACAAATTTAAGCTCTAGATACATGTTGAGAATAAAGAAAATAGGATTTGAGATTAATCTCCCTTGTGTATAAACCACACATAGAGTAGTCTATTTATAATAGACAGAGGTACAATTAAAAAGAGTAACTGGAAATAAATAGAGTAAATAAAATATATTGTTTGATAGTGTGATTAACAATATCTTAATAATATCAAACAATATCTAACATTAACCTTGGAAGAGGGAATTTAGAAGAATAATTCATTTATTTGAAAAAATTAAAATATTTTATGTTAGAATAACTTGTTTGTATAAAGTAATTAGAAAGAAATTTAAATTTAAATTTTTTAAGGTATTTCAAATGAATAAAATAGAAGAATTTCAAATACCATAAAAATATAAGAAATTTTAAAATTTCACTCCTTTTCATTTCATTTCACTCCACTCACGAAGGTCGAGGCAAGACAACTCAAGCGAAGCTCGATCAAGTTGGCTCGACATGAAGGTTTAGTCGAGTTTGACTGGACTAAAAATCGAGTTGCTTTAGTCTAAGCAAAAGGTCTAGATAGGTCGGAACAAGTCAGAGGTCAAGACGAATTGATTCGTGTCAAACATTGAGACAAGTCAGTTAGACCGAAGGTCAAGACAAGTTGGAAAGGCGAAAAATCAAGCCAATTTAATGCAAGTTGAAGTCGAGTTCATTTGGCATAGGTCAAACGTTAACCGATTTGGCACAAGTAAAATGTTGAGCCGATTTTATTCAAGTCGAAAGTCAAGGTAATTCAACCCAGGACAAAGGACGAGCAGAGTCAATCGTGGTCAAAGGTTGAGATGAGTCAGTCAGGCTAAAGATCAACATGGCAAGGCTTGTGCCATAGGTCGAGCAAAAGGTCAAGATGATCGACATGGGTAGAAGGATGAGGTAAGTCAGCGCATGCTAAAAGTCAATATGAGTTGATCGAGCTGAAGGTCAAGAAAGGTCAATCAAAACCTAACATCAAGGGGAATTAGTTGGGCATATGGTCAAAATGAGTTAACCCTGGTCGAAGGTCAAGATGAGTCGACCCAAGTTGAAGGACAAATTGACTTGAGTCGAAGTTCGAGTCGAGTGAGTTGAATATCGAGTTGAGTCATCTTGGGCCAAAGGTTGAGCCCATTTTGTCCAGGCTAAAGGTTGGGTTGATTCTGTCTAAACCAAAGGTCGAGTTGAGTCGAGTCGACATGGGCCAAAGATCGATACAAGTTAGCTCGAGTTGAAAGTTGAGGCTGAAGATCAAGATGAGTCGGCCTGAGCCAAAGGTTGAGATTAGACTACCCAAGTTGAAGGACAAGACAAGTTCATTGAGCTGAAGGTTGGGTTAGTTGGTTAAGTCCTAAGCTAAAGGTCAAGACGAGTCAGTTTGGACCAAAAGTCAAGACGAGTCTACCTGAGTCAAAGGTTGAGAGTAGTCGACCCAGACTGAAGGGTGAGACGAGTCGACCTAGTCAGAAGGTTGAGAGGAGTTTATCCAAGCCGAATGTCGGGACGATTCAATCCAAGTCGAAGATTAAGACAAGTTGTCTTTTACAAATGTTGAGCTAAATTAACGCGGAATGAATGATAGAACCAAATTATCCACATATTTTTAAAATATAATTTTGTCATAAAATAAAAATTAAATTGTTTTATCTAACAATAAAATTAAAATTTAAGATATTTCAATTAGTCTATCTAAATAAAATATTTAATAAATAAAGAAAAATTATTTTTAAGTAATTCAAATCTCATATATTTTAATTTCTTGAAATTGCTAAAAATCTCTTATCCAAGGTAAATCTTTCGATTGTTATTATAAAGTGAATACTTTATAAACCTCACACTAAAATCTCATAGTTCAAATTTAACACTTAACTCATAAAATATTTATTAGTTAAAAAGATTAAGAAAAACAAATCACAAGAAATTGTAGGTGAAACTACTTAATTTTACTCACGAAGCAAATTTTTTCGCTACAAAGAAATAAATCGAAAATAAAATTATAGAGAAATTATGAAATTAAAAATTGTTATATTTATATATAGGATATATAGTACTGTGAAAGAAAATTGATAATAAATATCCTTTTAGCCTGCCAAAACTTAAGAAATATATGGTTTACTACAAATTAAAAGTATACATTAAAGATCACATTATGAAAGAAATAAAATTAAAAAACAATATGTTTACATAAATAAAAATATATTCGAGCCATGTAACCTTATAACGGTTATCATTGATCATTTCCCCAGATAAAAAGGATTAGTAATCTCCGTAAGTAAGTTTTTCCACTCTTCATCTCTATAATTATACTACTGATGACATGTAGATAATATTCAATCGAAACACAACTTTTCAAAAGTCAATTTACGTCCATGATTTATAACAAACAATCGGAACTTTAAAGCTTTATTTTATGTAAAATAAAAAGAATTTTATCAAGTTATTGTATAATTAATCGTGTGAGAAAATATAATTTTTTTCATTGACCTCAACCGACTAAAATATTTATTTCATTTCATTTATTATCTCCAACAACCCTATATATGTGATAACTCATGCAATGCATTTGTTCCCAAAACCTTCATTCAGATATACGTAGTTGCTTCCCATTTTCTCTAGTTTAAAATACAAACAAAACACGCGTGGTTCAATTCATTCTATAACGACTAAGAATCTTCATATTTATTCATTGTTCTAGAATGATTTTTCTCAAATCTCGGGCTGTAATGGACACATAAATGGTCCAAACAAAAACAATAATTTTCAACTCGTGTATGAAGAATGGACTAAAGCCATGATTTAATTTCTATATTAAAGTCAAGGAACATAATTAAGAACATAACTAGCATATATTTTTTGAATTTCTAACACAAATTATTTGACTCCCTGCATTCACTAATTTAGCATATGTTTTCTCCTATACTTTCCTGTTAATTGTTTAAATTATTATTTTGTGAACTACAAGTAATTAATAACTTAATTCGGGATCAAGAATGAGAATTAGAAGGAGAAAAAAAGTGGAGTTGTTTGTCTTTTATGAGCACTTTTTTCTTTATGTTATACAAGTTATATGTCTATTACATAGGAGTACCACTGTTTCAAATTCTAAAGATGACCCCAATAAATGGTTACTTTGAAATAGGGAACAGGTAGTTTCGGCCTCAACACTGTTATAGATTCACAACTTCCGACATTTTAAGATAAAGTTTAATATATATATCTCCATACTTCAATTTCAGTTACATATATATTTTTTTATTTGATTCACACAATAATAATCATATATTTATTATATTTTTAAAAATTATTATATATTTTTCGATATAAATATATTATGTACCATATCCTATCACGTGTCCTATCCGATATATGTATCATATTTATACTTTATAAATTAATATTGTTGATGATTAAGAAGAATACAATTTTTTTCACATCCTTTATTCATAAATTTTCCAAAAATATGAGGAATTTGGATTCTCTTCTCTCTCTCTTTTTGTTGTTTCTCTACTGTGTCTCTATAATACATTGATTACCATTAATTTTAACATTTTAAAATATATTAAAAAAATATTTAAAATACTAATACAATGTATTTTTAATACTCAGTAGAGGACAACACCAAAAAAAACCAATAAATAATCTGAACTCAAATATTAGTCTGACTGATGTCTCTAATCGATCTACCTGTCTTAGTTAACTTGTTTGTGGATTTAATGTGACAAGTAATTCACATTACGTCCGAAAAGAAACCATCACCACCACCACATATGGAACTTGTCATTTGGAAAATAAATTAGAATTAAATGAACACAATTTATTCATTTAAGGTTGACTTTTAAATTGAACCTAAATAAAAATAAAATCTCATTGTTTAGGTTAGTATGAAGAACATTCACATGGTGGTGCTCACCGCTAATCATGGAAATGAAGAACAGGTTCATTCTCATACTTTATATGTGGTTATATATACCTTACACCATTCATGCCTGTATTTATGAACTTTAGGTATAAATCTCAATCATTTTTGTTTTCTGTCAAGCTAACATATATATACTTGGACGCACATGCCTTATCAAGAATCAACGATTGAACTTTTTAACATTACGTGTCACAATAGTGCAGTTTATTTATGCGACGTGGACTTGATGAAGATTGTGTGTAAGGTGATTTTATGGTGTAGTAGTTGAAGTGGATGGGTGGCGCATTTTGTGGTAAATGGTTAATGCATTTCCCAAAGTTGGCCACTTTTGGCTTACCAAAAGAGAGATGAACTATTATCAAGTTTGTTTTTTTTTTTATTTCAGATTTGAATTTTTAGTAAACTATATCTTGTAAGATCGACTTAGTGATTAATGATTATCTTTACTTTTAGGTTTAATTATGACTTAGTGATTAATGATTATCAAGTCCCCATTTTGAATTTTTTTATTATTATTTTTTTAATTTTTTAAAAAAATCAAAAATTGTCACGTGTCAAGCTGTCATCGTGCCACGTGGTAGTGACAGAGTGACGTGGTAGTGACAGTGACATGTGTCAGTATTATGCTAGGTGTCATTTCCTTAGTCTCAATTTGGTCCATTTATTTTAATTTGTCTCAATTTAGTCCCATTTTTTGTAAAAATTAGCAATTTTGTCCCTCTCCAAATTGAAATCAAATTTAATTTCTATATAAATGTACACAAATATTTTCATCAAAATTGATATTTCAAGTAAATATTTTTAACCAAATTAAGTTCATTTAATTAATATTTTACATTGAACTTTATTTAAAATGGTTTAAAAGTTGTTAATAGAAAAAAAATGTTAATAGAAAAAAATTCATAAATTAACTAGTTCATGTAACAATAAAATACATATAAATTTAAAATTTGAAAACAATTTTAAGTAAAGTTGAATGTGAAACATAATTTTAAATAAACTTAGCTATGTTAAAAATATATAATAAAAATATCAATTTAAATAAAAATATCAAATTTAATAAAAATATTTGTATAACATTTATATAAAATTAAATTTGATTTCAATTTGGAGAGGGGCAAAATTGTTAATTTTTACAAAAATTGAGACTAAATTGAGACATTAAAATAAAGGGACCAAATTGAGACTAAGGAAATGACACCTGGCATAATACTGACACGTGTCACTATCATTGCCATGTCACTCTGTCACTGCCACGTGGCACGAAGACAGCTTGACACGTGACATTTTTTTAATTTTAAAAAAATAATAATAAAAAAATTCAAAAAATCGAGGAACTGACACGTGACACTCTCTCTAACGGCGTCAACCTTGACTTAATGGAAAGGGCAAACGTGAGACGTTTTAACAAAAAAGGGGACCATTTTGAGACTTTTAAAAATATGGGTACCATTTTGAGATTTTGACTCCAAAATGGGGACCAAAGGCATAATTAAACCTTACTTTAATATTTAATCAAGGTGGAACTTTTAACACTTTCCTTACTCTAAAAGTTGAATATCTCAAATGCAAAATTTATAAGAATAGACATAGAAAGATAACAAACTTCAATACTATTTTAAGATACACACATTCATGTTAAAATGTGTTGTATTGTATTCAATATGTTTAGAATTATGCATAAGGTTACACTATATGAGAATAAGAAGAAATATTCTTTTAACATTATGAGTGTTAATCGACAACCCACCTTTAGGGATAAAATAATCATTAAAAATGTAAATTTTTTAATTTATAAAGAAAAAGAGAGATAAAAGAGTAAAATAGTGAATGTCAAATGAGTATAAAAATATTTTAAGTTTCAAAGTAGTTTGATTCGATAAAAAATTCTCAAAAATTCTTAATCATAAGCAATATAACAAATGTAAAATAAGCTCTTAAAAATAGGACAACAACTTACACTAATGGGGTTTATGTCTCTTGGAGCTTGTTTTAGAAATTTGTAAGTTTATTTTATTTCCATTTGTATTTAAATGGTTTCATTGTAATGTAATTAATTGATTAAATTGAAGTAGTAACTTGAATTTAAATTTAATTAGACCAATGACCTTCATTGACCTCTACTATTGAGGAACCGGAGGGAAATATAAAGATTAAGACTAAGAAGCTTAAGATTGAAGTGTGTAAAACCTTTTTTTCTACCCTAAAAAAAATTTAAAAAAAAATTTAAAGGGGCATAGCCCCATCTGTTGGGCCTAAAGGCTGGCCCATAGGTTGCTGAAGACTCTAAACAGTCCTAACACTTTCATTATGCTCATTTGCCAGAAATAGCTCATTCCCTCTCTTAGAGCAGCAGCCAAGCTTGTTAGGGTTTTACTTCCGCTTTCCGTTGAGCTAGAAGAACTTCATTCATTCCACGTAAGTTGATCTTCCAACTAATATTTCCTCTGTTCTGGTTTTGTTGTCTTGGTTCCAACTAAGGTTTCCTCTTATTGACCTCGTTTCCTTTCTGTTCCACTAAGTTCCAGCTCACTAAGCTGCTTCCGGAGCTACGATGCTCACTGTTTGATAGTACGAGTCGTTCGCTAGCTCTTTCCAGGTAAGGGAAGCTAGGGTTTTGTATTCTAAATCTATTTTTGCCTGCTCTTGGTTCTGTGTTGCATTTCTGGTGCTTGTATGATGTCCACGATGGATGAATATGCATGGTTTTCTGTTTGGATGAATCTCTGGTTTTACGAGCGTAGAACAGCGAGGGAGAACTGCTACTTTTGCCCGAGCAAGCTCGCCTCGCCTAGGTGAGATTAGCAGAAGCTCGCCCAGGGGTTTTCGCTCGAGCACTCGCTCAGGCGGGAAACTAAGATTTTGAGCGAAAAACCATCTCGCTCAGGCAAGATGGCCTCGCCTAAGCGAGAGCCTACAGCTTGAGCGAGAGCACTCCTCTCGCTTGAGCGATGGCTCCTAACTTGAGCGAGACTTGACGTAGATTGAATTGTTTTCTCACATGCTTGCTATTGATGGTATGATTGGATGGTTTGCTCTAGTTAAAATGAGAGGCATGTGAGTATATATGAAATCTTTGATGTTGTGGGTTGTAATAATGAGTTTGGCATGATCTTGACATATAACATGTATGGAATGGTTGGTTATCTACATTGGTATGGAATTGACATGTTAAATGACTTTATGTTGGTTGGATTATTATGTTAAAGTATGAATTGAGTGATGTTGCATGTATTGATTGGTTCATAGGTTGGAAAGGATGAATTGGTAACGAACTTGGTATGGATTATGAATGAAGGATTGGTTATAAGTGTTGGCATGAGATTTTTATGTATGACAATCACATACTCGGTTGGTGAAACATGATTTTAATGTGGTTAGGACGTAATTCCACGATAGTTTCGTGGTGGTACCTCATTGGTTAGGGCGTAATTCCATGAGCCTCTAGGTGAGACCTCTTGATGGTGCCTCAGTTGGTTGGGACGTAATTCCATGACCCATGTTAGTGGGAGTTCATGGTGGTGCCCCATTTATATAATTTAGTAAGGATTTAAGGTAAGGATTGCATCCTAACACTCTAAAGAGTCAGTTAGTTTCACATAAAGCATACTGACTGGAGTGGTGAGAGTAGCTGGAGGCCTGAAACACTTTAAGGGTTAACCTTGTGTTTGGGAAAAGAAACACTGTAACAATTAGCTCGGTAGAGTAGGAAAGGCCACCACAAGTGCAAACATCCACTGAATCCGACTAATTATATGTATCCGGATGAGTCGCGTCTTGAGTCTTAGTCTATTGTTTGCGAGTCATAACATGATTGGTTGACATATGCATCTTGGACTATGAAATTGTATGTACCTGTATGATAAACTATTTTCTGCTCTAGCTTACCCTTTGCTTGTTTGATTGTTACATGTGTGGTTTTCTCTTTTTGCGATGATCATCAATTTATTGATGTGAGCAAATGCGAGAACTCTTTGTGGTCAACACACACACACACACACACAGACACACAGACACAGACACACAGACACAGACACACAGACACAGACACACACAGACACACAGACACACACACACACACACACACACACACACCCACACACACACACACACACACACAAACCCA
>Ga0214544_1003165_pt1 | contig 34362 bp, 22 predicted proteins | sample CNSS3metaG_FD_160074 | JGI IMG/M metagenome (GOLD analysis project Ga0214544, IMG submission 160074) | Root nodule microbial communities from cowpea collected in UCLA plant growth center, Los Angeles, California, USA - CNSS3 | ecosystem: Host-associated > Plants > Roots > Nodule | place: USA...
CTTTAAATGAAAAATTTTAAAAAAAAAAGAACGAAAAAAAAAAAAGGGCGACGAAGTTAAAAAAGAAGTCGCAGAAGCATGTGATAAAAACGTGAAATTGGGGAAAGGTGACGCAGGGGAGTGGAGGATTCTTCGCGAAGTGGTGGAGAAATTGAAGGCGACTTTCGAACACTGAAGTGGAGACTTGAGAGCGACTTACGGACCATTGATAACGAAAGGTTGGTATTGTGTTTTTCTTTAATTTAGTGATTAGGGTTTTGATGTTAGGGTTGATTTTTGTGAAGTTGGGAATATTGGAGAACAGGTTGTTGTTGAGTGCGAGGATGGAGTGGCTAATGAAGATGTTTGTGTTGGGGATGGTGAAGAGGAGTTGGCTGATAAGGTGAATACAAAAGTAATTGCACCCTTTAAATACATCATTGCCACTACTCCGCTGCTTACAAAATAAAAACAAAAATATAGAAAACGAGAGGAAGAACAAACTGAATTAGGGCACAACAAACTGTCCGGATATTGATGAAGAAGAAACTGGATTAGGGCAGAACATAGGAGAGGAAGAAGATAATGAAAAATGAGGGCCAATCTTCTTTAAATATAAATATCATGTGGAACACTGTACAATTATAATTTCAACCAGTCATCTATTATTATTTGACACGTATCCCTTCTGCACTGCCACCTCACCACTTCCTAACGCCGTTTGGGAACATTTAACGGTATGGACTCAATTGGTGCACTTAAACTAATTTGGGTACGCAATTGACACTTTTTTTAAACCGGATACCAATTAGAAACTCCAGCACCAAACTGGGTACTATACAACTAATTATACCTATTGTAATATGATATTTGTAATTTTTAAAGGTTTAATGTGACAAATAGTTTGAATGTGATAAGTGTCCCATTATATTTATATTTTTTAATATTTTTAAAATATTAAAAGTTTAAATAGGGATTATTTTTATATAAAAATGTAAAAATAAAATAATTTAAATATTTAAATGGAGTGTTTGATATATGAATTTTTTAAAAAAATTTAACATGTATATATAAGTTATAATTAAGTTTAATAACTAATTTGGTCTCAAATTTGAGAGAGAACAAATTGTTTCATTTGGAGAGGAAAGAGAACCAAATTGGATCAAAATTATAAATAAGAGGACTAAATTGAAAACAAGTTATGTCAGGTGACAATAATATGACACGTGGTACTCTAGAGATACGACGTTAACGTCAATTTAACAAAAATGACTGAATTGAATATTTTTAAGAGATTGAAAGATTAAATTAAACAAATTAAAGATTAAAAAAAATTTAAAAATTCAATTAAAATTAGAGAACTAAATTAGATATTAAACCTAAAATATTTTGTAATTTATTTCATCAAACCTACGATATTCGCCCAGAAAGATGAAAATATTAGTTTCAATGGTCAAATGATATCAAAATTTGACAATTTCAGCAATAAAGTAATACTTTTATAACAACCTAAATAAGACTCATGACATGTTCTTTGTATTGGACTAGTCTAGAATAATGAATGAAGAGAAATAAATTTATGCTTAAATACTATTTTCTCCCTTTTGGTCAAATTTTTTCGATGTGTTTTTGTTTTTTTTTTTTCTTTTTGTGTTTAATAAAGTTACGATTTTTGTCAATTTTAATGAATATGATCCTTTTAAATAACGGTATTCAAATTTTTAAAAATAATTAAACGAATGAAGTATGTCTAACACAAGGTAGTTCGTGACTTTTTCTAATTTTGTTATTTTAATTTTAATTTTTCAAAAATTGTGCACGTGTTAGGTTAGTATTCTATCAAGTAAAAGTTATTAGTATTAATGTAACGTATTTTATATTTAATTTAGTTTCAGGTCAATTTTATTCCATTCGATCTCAATTCTCCTTAGTTTTGTTTAATTCAATTTTAATTTCTTTTAAATTAAACAATTTTATCTATATCTAAATTTAATTTTTATATAGTTTTTATATTGAATTTTTTATTAAAATTTACATTTTTTAATAAACATTTGAGTATAGCATAATATTTATAACATAGTGAAATGCATTATCAAAAGTTATATTTTTATAATATTTTTAATTATACGTTTTGAATTTCTTCAATTTTTATAAATAATTTATTATATACCTTTGTTTTATTAGTTGTTTTTTATTAAATGTTTCGTCAATATGTGAAGATGAAACTATTTTTATTTTTAATACGAAATAAGTTGAAGAAATAGAATAAAATAATATAAGTAAACTTATTTTGTGCTATAAAAAAGATAAAATAATTATTTATATTTATAATTATTTTTAGTAATGCAATAAGTAATATTTGTTTTCTAGATAATATAATGAAAACTTAGCTCAACACATTTGGTATAACATTTAGATAAAAACATTGGTTATATTTGGAGAGAGACAAAATTGTTTATTTTGAAAAAAATTTGAAATTGAATCGAATAAAATTAATGAAATTTGGAACTTAATTAAATATAACACGGCATGATACTAACACATGACACTTCTTATATTGATTTGATATTTGACATTGACAATGATTTGATATATGATATTGATATGGTTACGTGATACAATATTGACTTGACACTTAAATAACTTTTATAAATTAAAAAAAATAAAAAATCATGAATTGACATATGATACACATGGTTCATCTCTTATTAACTATTTAAATGTAGTTATAGAGAAATTAAATTGACAAAAATTAAGATCTTGTTGAACATGAAAAAAAAATTGATTACATTAAATAAACTTAACCAAAACAAGGATAAAAATAGTATATAAGTCTATATTATATTATGAAATTGCATCCTTAGTCACTATTTTTATGATTTTTTTTTATTTATTTTTGTTTTTACACTAGATCTTTAATATTTTTTTATTTACACTTTAACTTTTTAAAATTAACTCGATTTTATTAAATGAATAAAACTTGAATAAAGAAGAGATTAAAGTTGAAGTTAATAAATTGATTTTCTTAGAACTTGGAATGGAATATGTAGACATAAAAATGTGACACCTAACCCTAGAGAGTAATGCAATGCACGTCATGAACAACGAAGAGTGGGTGGGAACAACCTTAGTGTTTCAATCTCACATCTGTTAACTCAGTGGTGAGTTGGCCTCTCCCCACCAAATAAAACTAACAATGAAAATTCAAAACTCATCAACCCTTCAAAATAGACAAAAATCACTTCCTCTCTCAAACAAAACAACTAATAATGGAAATTCCAAACTCATCGACCCTTCAAAATAGTGGTAATTCATAATAATACCGTTTCTTAAGTATAAAAATTTAAGGTAATTGATAATAGTTCTATCCATTTATTTATTTTTTATATAAAACCAAACCAAATCAAATCAAATTTTCGAACAAAATGAATTTCAAAATCATGTTATAGTTTAAAGTTTAAAAACATAATTAATTCATACAAAATAAATAATATAATTATTTATAAATAAAGATGTTGCTATAGCTAAAAAAAAATAATTATAAAAAAATAATAGTAATAAAATACTTCATTGTGAAAACGTCTAAAGAGAAATTCTATCTTTACCATGATTAAGATTAAGAAAAGTTTACCATAAGAAGATCTCGTATATTTAAACGATAATGTTTTATGAAATAATATACATACATACAAATAAAATATTGCACAAAATCCATAAATTTTCAATCAATAAAATAATTTATTAAAATTTGTATCTGCTTAGATACTATACAATTCTTTTTAGTATTTTGAGATCTCAATGGCATAGTATCAGATGTCCTCCAAAGAAAATCCTTATAATCTTAATTAAATATATAAGATTTTCTTAATGTTTAAAAACTTACATTTAATAACTCAATCACGTATCATACACATATACATACACACATAATATATATATATATATATATATATATATATTTTTTTTTTTTTGATTCCATCATCCCTACCACATCTTTTTAATCAATTAGTACAGTATCCAGCAGAGCTTATGATCTTTTGCAGACCTGTCACCTTTAAAGCATACCATTAATGTCTAAATAAAGTTCTTAAGGAAAGGGAATTTATCTATATTATTCTTTTCAATCATTCATCTGCATCTGAAATATTTTCTGAAACTATTTTCATTTTTTAAAAAAAAAATTGTATTTTTTGGTATACAAGGTCTTAAACTGTCCTTTTTTAAATATTTATTGTAAAAACTAAGACATTATTGTACACAGTAAATTTAATTTATGTTAGTGCAGTAAAACTTTGTCATTGCATAATTCAGCCATTCTTTTAAATACAATAAATGAAAAGAAAATGAAGATCTCATAGAATTGAATGGTAGGGAAAAGTAAAAGAGAGAAAGGGAATAGCTCCCACTTCTTGGGAGAAAATAATTTAAGAGGAATCACTTTACTATTTTCAGACAAAAAATGCCCTTTTATTAGAAAGAATGTCTTAATTTTTTGTACATTTTTTATGGTGTAAATGTAGAGAATCAAACTATAAAAAAAATTCTATTTCTTGTTAAGGTAAAATTTATCTTTAAAAAATAAAAAATAATTCAATTTTTTTTCTAATTTAAATTTAATGTTATTTTTTCCCGATCCAAATAAATTGTGAATAATTTAGATTAGGGGCTGGTTTAGAAAAATTAAAGTCAATAATAATTTTATGTATTTGATGTGAGAAAAGGTGCCAGCTATTTCCAACAATAAACGTGACGCGCGAGGATGAGATGATCGGAAAGGAAAGGGACGGTCAGGATCTTCCTATATGACATTTGCGGTTCATTTGAGTCGCATTTCATTTGGCACAACTTTCCTTTTTTAAACCACACTACTGCTGATACCTCAGCCACACAAAAGCACGTTCCTTAAAAATAGAAAGCGCAACACAGAAGTCACGTACACGTAGCTTCCTTCATTTCGGAAATTCTAAGGTACTCATAACAACACATTCTCCACTTTCTTCTATCCTTATTTCAAACATTCCATCATCAATTCTTCGAAGGTGACAATTAATCTCGTAACAATTTGCACTCCTTCTACACTCATTACCTTGATACTTTTTATGTGAGACTCTGATCATGTTGAAAATGCAGCATTTTTTGGGTGTGATGATCATGAATTGTTATGTTTTTTACTGATCTTTATCATCATGTGACACGTATAATAACCCCAGATCTTACATTGTATCTTAGGGAGACACATGAATCGTTCTTGTTTCTGTTTCATTGTTTTATGAGAGTTTTTGTAATGTTTGGTGCGTTTTGCAGCAATCAATAAAAGATGGCAGATGGTGAGGATATCCAACCTCTTGTTTGTGATAATGGAACTGGAATGGTCAAGGTATATATATAAATATGGATCGATTAGTGTGTGTTCCTCTTTGATCTTTCTTATAGGCAAGGTTTGAATTGCGGTCATAGTTGCACTTTCGTCATGTTAATGCTGTGAGAAATTGCAGACTAAATGTTTGTGCAATTGTCACGGCATCATGTGAAAAACTGCAGATAGTGCAACTGAAATGGCGATTGCAGACCTTTTCTGAAACTCTGATTAACGGGTTTTGGTTGTTAATGATCTTTCTGTTTTGGTGTTGATTTATGTTAAATTTTGCAGGCTGGATTTGCTGGAGATGATGCTCCAAGGGCTGTGTTCCCTAGCATTGTGGGTCGTCCGCGTCACACTGGTGTGATGGTTGGAATGGGACAAAAGGATGCTTATGTTGGTGATGAGGCTCAATCCAAGAGAGGTATTTTGACTCTGAAATACCCAATTGAGCATGGCATAGTTAACAACTGGGATGATATGGAAAAGATCTGGCATCACACTTTCTACAATGAGTTACGTGTGGCCCCAGAAGAGCACCCTGTTCTCCTCACAGAAGCACCACTCAATCCCAAGGCCAACAGAGAGAAAATGACACAGATTATGTTTGAGACCTTCAACACTCCAGCTATGTATGTTGCCATCCAGGCAGTGCTTTCCCTTTATGCTAGTGGTCGTACAACTGGTAAACATTCTTCTGTATCTGCTCTTCCTTTTCTTGGTTTCTGGTAAAGTTTGTGGGAATCAATGATGTCATACGTTTTATGATTTCATTACTAGTGCAGTTTGACATGAATGTTAGTTGAGACTATGAGATCTGAGGGACTTCGTTGACATTAAAATAGTTTGCAAAAAATGGTTTTTAACTTTTTATGCTTTTTCACACAGGTATTGTTCTGGACTCTGGTGACGGTGTGAGCCACACAGTTCCAATCTATGAAGGGTATTCCTTGCCACATGCAATCCTGCGTTTGGATCTTGCAGGGCGTGATCTGACTGATGCCCTCATGAAAATCTTAACCGAGCGTGGCTACTCTTTCACCACTACTGCTGAGAGAGAAATTGTGAGAGATGTTAAGGAGAAGTTAGCCTACATTGCTCTTGACTTTGAGCAAGAGCTAGAGACATCAAAAACAAGCTCAGCTGTTGAGAAGAGCTATGAGCTACCTGATGGACAGGTGATAACGATCGGTGCTGAAAGGTTCCGTTGCCCTGAAGTTCTCTTCCAGCCATCCATGATAGGGATGGAATCTTCTGGCATTCATGAAACCACATACAACTCCATCATGAAGTGCGATGTTGACATCAGGAAGGATCTCTATGGTAACATTGTGTTGAGTGGTGGTTCAACAATGTTTCCTGGCATTGCTGATAGGATGAGCAAGGAGATCACAGCATTGGCCCCAAGCAGCATGAAGATTAAGGTGGTGGCACCACCAGAGAGGAAGTACAGTGTCTGGATTGGAGGCTCCATTTTGGCATCCCTCAGCACCTTCCAACAGGTACAGCACTTTGCTTCAATTACATGTGAATGAAATTTGTGTTGCTTTTGTATAGATGACGCAGAAAATTCTATTTGGAAAATATGCAGAGACCAATGTAGTTAAGGGAAAAGAAAAACAGAAAAAACCAACATAACTCAGTTAAAGGGAAAGGAAACTGGTTTAAATAAAAATGGATGAGAAACCAATGTACTGTGTATGGTAATGGAACAACTTCTTTGTTCTTCCTTGAAAGAAGAAGCTTTTCTAATTAACTTTTGTAAAAGCTCCTTTTGGTTTTTTCATAAAGAAAATACTTTTATTCTCTGTATTCTTTTTATAACTGTGTTTGGTTCAACTTCTCCATATTAAGCAAAGAACCAAAAGAAGTTGTAAACACAATCTTAGTACTGATCTTATTCTTTTTCTGATTACAATTTCAAGTATTCATGGTATCTCTTTCTTTCTTGAGAACAGATGTGGATTGCAAAGGCAGAATATGATGAATCAGGCCCCTCAATCGTCCACAGGAAATGCTTCTAAAGATGCAGAGAGTCCAGGAAACTTTAATATATAATCCATACTCCTGAATTACCATATACTGGTTGAGGAAGTTTCGTTTTCTATTCTTTACCATTTTTTGACCATGTTTTTGTGTTTTCCTTTTTCGATATTTTGGATAAGAGCATTAAAGCAAAGCATGATAATATATATATAAGATTCTTTTTTGTTTTTTTTCTTCCTTTCATTGCCATTTTGTAGTAGAAGAGCTGTGTATTGTCATTGATTTGATTTGGTTGAATCAAATGGTCCTAAGTATTTTGATTAGAATAGTAGTATGTTCTTGATTTATTGTTCTGTGAACGAAGAGTCCTTGTTGTTCACGGGCCAATCTTTCATCATAATAATTGATATTTTGCCAACTTTGCATGTGATATCATAATAAAGCATTTACCATTATGTTAGTGTTAATTTTTTCCTGCAGTTGAAGAAATTTAAAAATGGATCATATGAGCAGCATGATTTTCCACCATCTCAGTCACACAATAAAGCTATATAGAAGAATAACAACTTGCCACGTATAAGAATTAGAGAAAGAAGATCACCAACCAAACAGGATAAGAGATTGTGATCTGAATTTGGTTGTAAGAAGACAACAAAGTCTAAAAGGAAAATTGGTATTACGAAAGATAAATTGAAAAATAAGCCTAATTGGGTGGATAAGAACCCAAGACTAGCACAAAGTAACTTCCCAGAAATAGCAAAAGCAGACCAAACAACCTCAAAAATGAATAATTAATTACTTACTGACGTTAACAGAAAGAACAAATGCGAAGTTTAGCTTAATCATCTATAAATTCATTGTCACTGAGTCTTGTTAGTATTAATTAAAGTTTTCTATATATTTAATTATAAAAATATTCAATTGAGCCAAGTGTTAAACTTTTGTACTTACACTACTTAATAAATTTATCATACACATGTATTGTTCAAGTCTAATCAGATAGGAACAGTGTAGAATGTGAAATTAAACAACCTGCCATTAAATTGAAAGATCATACGAAATAGATCAATTTTATGAAGTTTCGTATAAATCAAAATCTAATTGTCACATCGTCGTACCATTTTATTTTAATGGAAAATATATTATATATTATTCAAAACATAAGCAATATTTATTACTAATATATTAATTAATAGCCATATATAATCAAATGACTCTAAGTTAAATTGACTAATTGTGTATTCTATTAAAAATTATTTACCAAGTAATAAGTTTTAACAACTAATTTACTTTAATAGATAATGTTATTTAAAATATAAGTAAATGTCTACTATTAAATAATAAATAATACACTGATACGCGTCTTATTTTAATTGATTAATACTTTCTTTTGTATGAATTTATTGGAATATATTTATCGAAATGGTTAAAGAAAAGTTCTAAACTTAACGCTCACATTTTAAAAAAACTCTAATTTAAAGACTCAAATTTTGTAAATGAGATAAAAGTTAAAAGTATGGTAATTTTTTGGATGTGATAGTTTCTTTTGAACATATTTTCTGATTAAATTGAAGTTTAGAACTCTGCCAAAATTACCATCTGTAATGTCACTGTGACCACAGCTTCCCAAACTTCAAATTTTAAATCTTAATCAAACATTAAATTTAGATTCATCTTTACTTATCAATGCTAGGAAAGGAAATTACTTAAATCAATTTATCAAAAAAGTAAATGTAAAAGCAAATGCATCTTACTCTAAATCAAACAATACAACTATAGTTTGGAACTGGAACTGCATGATTCAAATCAATCCCAAAAGTGCAAAAGGCGAGTTATTAACACTACTCAAAAATCACATCCAAAATTTGAAAAAGAAATAGAAACAGCCATTTGATGTATTAACTTTCGATGTAAACATAAGATTAATTCTAGAAAAATTGAATCTCTAATCCAAATACGCACTTAAAACTACACTCTAGGCTATAGAGATCATTCGATCAAACAAGGTATGAGGGTATAAAAACAATCACACTGCAAAGTGTACCACCAGCAATCCAGAGAAAAAAAAAAAAGAAAAAGCATGAGAGAAGCATGGTTTCCCTAATTTATCACCAGCAAACATGTTTCCAATAGACAGAGTATAGTTTAAAACGTAGAAGTTAAGTGAGAATAAATGTTTAAGATAAACAACAATTAGATGCTGCAAAAATGTCTAATGAAGTATTGAATTTCTTTTAGCTTCCTTTTTTGGAGAATGTAGCAGAAAGGAAGTGTGTGATTGTTGTGATCATTCCAAACCCCGCAAACTTCTAAAATTTGATGGTCCAACTGTGTCAATAAAGCCTTTGATGGACAACTCAGGAACTGTAACCTTCTTGCCACCCATTTCATGGTCAATGAAGACAACAACCACTGTGATATCATCATGGAAGAAACGCCTAATCCCCTTTCCAATCTTCTGAAGATCTTTATATCTCATTTCCCTTTTCCTAGCTGCCTCATTCAAAGCTGCCATAAGAAGCCTTCTTGCAATCCCCTGGTGGTTTTCAACAGTGTGTTAGAGAAGGTGTTCTTGGATTGTTATGAACAAAGACAAAAGCTTAATGGCTTTTCTCATATACTAGTGAAGAGATGGTTGAAGGAAACAAAAAAAAAAGCATCTTACTGTTCGTGGATTGTTATGAACAATCTCAGCAGCTTCCTGGTTTGTCAAGTGCTCCCAAAGTCCATCAGATGCAAAGATAACAAACTTATCATTAGGTCGTAAGACTCTTGAACATATGGATGGTTCTGCGGTTAGCACCGGCCGGCGGATAGGTTCCGGCAGATGGAACCGTGGGAATGACGGGTCGAACGAGAACTCCGGCCGCTTCAAATATGCATCTCCTATAGATCTGGATACCTGATCTCAATTGTGGGTGGACAAGAAAACTAAGTTACAATGAGCAACCACAACCAGCACAGTAGGCATCACATTACATAAGAAAATGAAAGAATAGAAACTGAATCAGAATTTAATGTAGCAGCAAAAGGCCAAGAGGACTTGTTGAAATAAGCTAAAAACAGCTTATAGACACAGATCATAAATGTTTTCACAAGTTCTACCAAAACATTTGTCATAAAAGAACTGTAAACAAGTTCTTGCAAAACATGATTTTGTGTAAACGAAGAAAAGGGTATGAACTTAATAAGAAGAAAACTGATTCCATTGAAGCCACAACAGTTTATAGACAGAAGGGGAAATGATATTACACACAGAAAGAGGCAAAAACAGAACACTATGAGCAGCAACAACAACATAAACCATTAACAGAAATTTCTTTGGAACGAGAAAAGAAAACCTGGATGATGCCTTTAATGCGCCATGTTCCTTGCTTCATAACTACAATTTGTGAATCTTCTGGATGCAAAGACCTGAGTTCTCGTCTAACCTCCTCTTTGCTTGCATTGTGTTCTTTCGTCAACTGTTCAGCGATGATCTTGTTTGACCTACCTACAGAACCAATTACAGCTCGAGAGTCTCCGAGATTCGCAATATATAGTGTTCCTTTCCAGATAACACCAACCAGGCAACAGGACCCCATTGCTGCTATCAATGGCTTTATTCCATAACTCCTTCGAACAAGAGTCAGAAACCCATCCTCAGTAGCAGAAACAGCATTCCTGATAATATCTTCGGTGATAGAACCATTTTCTTGAGCAACCCCTGCAATAAGATTCAGCATAAAACTTACACAACTTCCTGAATCAATGCAGTATCAAGCATATTCGCAAAATAAATAAGAACTGGGAAAAAAGTTGCAGATTAATAAAAATATACGCATCCTGTGAGACAGAAAAAGTGTCTACATATTTTAACTGAGTCTGAAGCTATCAATTTATATGTGAAAAGAAAAAGGAAGAGATGAGCAAATAAAAACTGAGAATATGGAATTTCATAAACCATACGGATCCAGAATTCGCAGACAAATCAATAATTTGCATGCCGACCTTAATCCTACCATACTACGTTTTCAAATTTTCAAACTTTTTGAAGAGAAACATCATGTTACCTACTCCAAGCACTCAAAATTACAAAAGTAAAAAAATCATACTAATTTCAAATGACAAACTAAGGTAGGGGTCTTCTTGGTCAAGTGTGTGCCTTGATTGTATGAGTAACCTAATCTTCATTACAGATTTTCCCTCTTCTCCCTTACCACTCCCACAACAAAGCAAACCATAAATATAAAACTCTATTTAATCAAAAGAAGGAAAAAAAAAAAAGGCATATGATTGACTGATGTAAAAGAGGAAAATTATCGCTTTCACAAAACCAAGTTAATATTGAGGAAGAACTGCATGATAAGCTAAAAGGTTCAAATTTTTAAGAACAAAATTCATCTATCCTTTCTAGGATATGTACAATACATACACATCCAAATTCAATAATGATTTCCATCCAAAGAACACCACTCAAAAACCAAAAAGAAAAAAAATAATAAACCCCACCACCTATTCCTATCTATTCTTCTGAAAGCAATTTGAATTTTCCTCAGTTTCTGGTAGCCGCAAAAAACTTACAAACCAACAACAGAACTGGCCAGCCAGAAACAGATAAGCCAAACCAAAGGTCCATCCAAATAACACCAAAAAGACCCAAAATCTAAAGCAACCAAAAAGGTCCAAAATATCAACATTGATCAACCCTCCCCCAAATCAACCACACATCACCCCAAAACAAACCCATAACCTTATTTTTTTAGTACAAAATAAAAGAATATCTTCTACGCTAACCCATCCAGCATGACCGATAATCAACTACTAAACGCTACAAAACTCTCCAATCAAGCATTAAATCACTTGATCTCAACATCACTCATCAAACTAGAATTACCTCACATCCATTAATCTATTTTCTCAATTTTCATGGAAACCTGTGTTTTCATTCTCCATATTTTTTATTCAACAAAGTTCAAGGTCTTCACTTTCAAGTTGATAAATTTGACTTGGAAAAAAAATGCAAATTTACTCCTGCAAAGTCTAAAACCTATAAAGAATTTTAGAAGGGTACTGAATCTACGTAATTTCTTAGAGTTTAAAATCTAAATTAATCGATACGAAAATATGGAAATTTGACCAGAGTGAAATGAAATTAGAGAACCTAAAACATTTTCTTTCGCTCACTATTACTACTGTTGCTGATGAATTGAGAAAGGTGGAAAAGGAGACTGACTCATGAGATTATGGAAGAGGTGATCGTTGATGAAGCGCGAGGCTTCGGCTCCGCCGTGTCCGTCATAGACGCCGACGAAGACGGCGTCGGCGCCGGTCTCCACCTGGCTCTGATCTTCGATCACTTCGTTGGCCTGCACGACGGCGAAGGAGAACTCCCCGCAGGAGTGCTTCTCGAGATCGCGGTGCCACACGAGCACGTCGCCGGCGGCGGCGGCGTCGTCGAAGTCATCCTTGCTCATACGCGCATATCGCCTCACCGGTCTCAAGCATGCCGACACTATCCTTGCCAGCCACGAAAACATCCCACATTTCCCTCTCTCAGGGATCCCCAGAATAAGAACACGAAGAACCCAGAGAGAGAGGGGTGCGGAAATTGAACAATGAGATGCACCCAGAAGGGGCAGAAGGTGATTCTGGAGGTTTTTGATTATGGGGTGGGGAAAAGATAGGAACTTGGGAAGTGGGAATTGGTGAGCAGCGAAAATAAGGAAGAGTGAGAAGATTGGGTGTGAATTATGGTGTGAAGAGAATCTTTTTAGTATTGTTGGATTTGGAGAAAGGGTGTTGGAAAGAGAAGACTTGAAATGGGAGAGGATCTGGTAATTTGAGAGCAGAGAAACGAAGAGAAGGAACAGAAGGAGAGAGAGAGTTGTTTATGTCAGAAGTGGTGAAGAAGAATGGTTAAATACATGATGTTGGCGGGTTGCACATAATGAATGGTGTTTTGTTTGTTTGTGTTGTAGAGAGAGAGAGAGTAAGAAAGAGGGTTGATTTGAGATAGCAGGATTGTGGGGTAAGTGAAAGTGGGGTAATTGTAATTGATAGAAGGGAGAAAAGAAGGGAACTTTGTCTGAGAAAGAGTGAAGAAGAAGAAAGGGTTGAAGAGAGAGTTTGTGTGAGGGAAGTTGAATTATGTCTCTGTTTTATGTTTGACTTTGATTTGAGATGATGAAAATGGAGAAGAAGTGAAGAAGAAGAAGACGAAGAAGACGAAGAAATGGTGTATCACCTTTCCTTTTGTTGAATTTGTTGTGGAAATTGAAAATGTTTTTTTATTTTTATTTTTTATTTTCACATTAACAGGTTCTACACGGCAGAGAGTAGACAGAAGTAGTAGGTAGGTAGGAGGGAAAGGAAATATAATAAATAAAATAGATAATACGATCAAAGAAAAAGAAACATAAAAAGGTATAAAATAAGATCTAGATTTTAGAGTGTGGACAAATGAGAGGTAAAATATAAAATGATTTAAATGTCTCTCAATATTTGGTCAAATAAACCTATGAAAATACATTCGCATGAATTCATGTGCTTACTTGAGTGGGGAAGGATCCAAAGTCTTGTCATATATGCAATGCAAAGGATTTTACTTATTTATTTATTTTCTCTTAAAAGGTTATTTATTCTTTCTTTCACACTTAGTAGGTCATCAAGTTTATTTTAATTCTTGCATATTAAAAAAAGTAATTTTCATCTACACTTGTAAAGAAGAAATGTGTTTTGGATATTTTTAAAATTTTCAAGGTTCGGTTTTAATTTCTTTGATAAAATTCTTTTTTTTTTCTTTTGATTTTGAAATATCTAATTTTTAATATTTGAAACACTTCCTGAGTCATTCTTCGATCTATATAAAGAATTGTTTAAATTAATTGGATAAATATGTTTTTAATTTTTAATTTTTAAATTTTAATGTAAATTAAAATTCGTTATATCTTAAATTTTGATATAATTTAAATTTTAAATTTAAAAAATAATAATTAGATATAAATTTTTTAATCTAACTATATATATTTTTTATATATAAATGGTATTTCAAATTAATATTTAAGTTTTTTTATACCATTTAACACGTTATTTTATATATTAATTCATTTTTTAAATTTAAAAACTAAAATAAAACAAAATTCAATTTCAAACTAAATATAAGAACTACTGATATATTTAGTCCAAAAAAGTTTTTGTCCACATATTACACCATCATCATTTTGAGTAGTACATTCCAAAATTAAGTGAACAAATGTTTTTCACAAAATACTTTAAAAAGGGTCAAGACAATTTCGTACTAACTCTCCAAAAGTCATTCTTTACTTTTTCACTTCATTCCTTTCTTGAAAATCGAATAGCTAAGATCATAACCTATTACAACCATCAAAGTTTATGAAAATAAATTAAATAATTAAGATAAAAACAATAATTCTCTTAGAATTACCTCACAAGTTTAAATCTTATGTTGAAAATTATATTTCTTTCATAATCCCTCTTCTCGAGAAAATAAATCTATCGGAATTTAAAAAAAAAAATACGAAAACCTCTGAAACTACTCCATTCACAATCTATAAGTGCAAATTATTTAACATTTTATGTATTTAATATTAAAATATTTCAAAAGAAATACCAACTTTACAATTGACATTGATTTCATATCTTTAAGAAACTAAGATGATTCCTTTTTTAAAAAGAAAAGGAAATTTAAGTTAGTGAATTTCATTAGTAGTTTTATAAATGAAAAAACTCAAAAATATACATTATTTGAATCACAACATTATTATAATTATTACTTCCAATGATCATTATTACTTAATTTTTCCATTAGTTGAATAAAGAAATTTGTGGACAGTGACAAGTTTTCAACAAGTTCAGGTTTCAAAGTGGGTCTATGATGGATTCAGATTATTAGAATTTGTTGCGAAGTGAAGAAAAGTTGTGTATGGTTGAAAAATTTGGTGATATTATTTGTTGAAACAGTGGTATTAAAGAAGCAAAATAGACTTAAAAATCTCACGGCATGTTTGTAAAGACAGAAAGATTTTCCGAATTTTCTATGTTGCTTGTTTCTAGCTATGTTTTTGTTGCTTAGTCAAATGAGTAGGCCGAAAGGGTTTGGGTCATTAAATTTTTGAGTCCAATGATTGCATATTTTGCATAAATTATTTGAGGTGATAGTGTGATCTTGGATCAACATTGGCCACAAGTTTGCGCTATTCACAAAACGAAATGAAAAAGGCTAAGAAAGAGGATTTCGTTGCCTACAAAAATCTCCTCCAATTATCATTACTCACATTGTCATAACTATATAATTACTCTCTTATCTAATAATTTATCTTATTAAATTGAAGAAAAAAAAATAATAAGATGTTTTAAGAAGTAAACTTTAAGTTTAGATATGTAAAGTGAGGTTTACACCCACTGAAATATATATATATATATATATATATATATATATATATATATATATATATATCGTGCATAAGACTAGATATCCAACAAATACAAGGATAGATATCTATAATTCATGGATATGATATATATACTGGATACGACATATATCTAACACGTTGATATATTTATTTTGAAAATAATAGGATACGACACATAATATATGCATATTGAAAATAGTACAATAATTTTAAAAAACATAATAAATATGTTATTGTTATCATATGCATCCAAATTAAAATCATAGGTGTTAAAGTTGTCTAACATAAAAAATTATAAATTATTGTTTCTTTATAGATCGGATGTTTTGTTGATAAGTATCAATAAACATTAAACAATAGTTATGATATCACGTTAAGAAGTAGACTTTAAATCTAAGTCAACTTTACAAAATTGATTTGTAAAGTAAAATTTGCACTCATCTATATATTATGAAATTGTCTTATTTCTAATCAATGTGAAACTTCTAATTAAATATTGGATATTAAGAAGAGCTTAGTGTGTATTTTTGGAGAATAAGATTTGAATAGAAAGAAAAAAGGGACAGGTGTAATGGAGTAGTTGTGGGTTATAAATAATGCAACATGTTTGGATGGCAATGAGGGGAAGTAGTTTTGGAAAAGTGAGATAGAGTCATGTGGCATGTGAAGTAACTCACACAGTTGCATTAAAGGTTTGTGGTTGCTACCTAGGAGGCAGGACCATTTCATCCCCAAAATTATTATCTCTCTTTCTCTTTCTTTTTCATTCTCACATGCTTGTCACTTCCATTTTCTTCATTCATTGCTCACCCACAAACTCAATCTTTTCAACTTTTTCAACCTTCACCTATCTTCTACCCAAGAACCCTACATACCAAATACTTCTTCTTACTACGTACCCTCTCTCTCTTTCTAGCCTCCACACACAAAAAAAAAAAAGATATCTTCCAATTTATATTAAGAAAAAAGAAAAATCAGATTTTTTTTTTTATTTTTTAGACCATTTTGTAATTTCTTGTTTTATGTTAGATGTTTTGAGAGAGGATCATCGAGAAAATATAACACCAATGAACATAATAAGTCCAACCCACATATAAGGGATTGACACCACTCTTAACCCAAAATCTTAAGACAATGAGTTTATGAACTTGATTCTTATATAGTGTTCAATTTTTTCATTTTGACTCAATGTGGGACTTAGACTTACTCTTAGATTTCTATATTTTATTAGTATTATAAAAGTAAAATTGTAAAGAGCAACAAAAATAATATATTATGTTGTTGATTTTGAAACAAATTCTTTTAAAAGTCTTTACAACATAATTGCACCTTATGATTATAATTATATGATTTCAGTTGACAACTTTCACATTTTTTAAGATGATTTTCTTCAATAAATTGTGTTTGTATATATGTATACAATCAAAGTATGTTTAGAATTAAAGTTCTCCATCACTATCTTTGCTTTTAAATGTTGAAATTAAGGCTTTGTACAGGAAAGTCTTCATCCCTGAATGTTGAGGGAAATTGCCTCCAATTTTGGGTGTTGTTTTTGCATAGTAATAAATTGGTTGACTTTGTTTTAGTGAGCATGGATTATTATTATTATTATTATTTTATTTTTTTTGCATGCTATTGATTTTGGGAAACAAGAGTTTATAAAGTAATGTTTTAAAGCTACCTGAGTTTATAAAGTATTAGTACTATGTTTTAAGGAAATTTTGTAGAATATCATTGAATGAATTCCATAGAACTTGATATTTAAAAGAAAGTTAATGTTTTATAATTAAGATAATACTATAAATCAAATAATAATAAATATCACATAGGAAAATATTATTTATTAAAAATTAATTTTTGAAATAACTTTGCATGAGAATCCTTTGGAATCTTAACTCAATGAACCTCAAGCAAGTCCACTTACATGGTAATAAAAAAAAAACTTGTAGAATTTGGTTTGACTATTTTTGTTCATTTAAAAATAATGTTTGTTTTTAGATATTTGTTCTACTTCAAAGTATAAATGATTCAAATTAGAGTATTCAAGTTGTCTATTGTTTTAAATTATCTTTTTATTTAAAGTTAATATGGTTATAAATTGAACAATCAACTTATATCTCTTAGAATATATTACGATATAACATATTGGAATACTGATGTTATCATTTTTATATATATATTTATTTTAGAAACAGAATTGTTTATTCCTTTAATATCTTATACAAAATTTATTTTAATTTATCATAAAGTTAATCCCAGACCAATTTTAAGGGGATCAATTATATCCATCTTGATCTAAAATCTTTAATCAAATAAAATCCCCCATACATATATGATCAATATCTAAATAATATTTTTTCAAAGTTATGACGATACAATATTTAATGATATTGAATTCTTTTCTTGATATTTTAATATGCGTGTGTATAATTTGTGTTGAGGATGATGTTGTAACCGAATTTGAGTATAAAGAGTTGTTTATTTATTTTTATGTTGTATCTAAGTATCTGAGACATCCATTACTAAAAATTCTCATATTATATGAAAATTTTCTTATAAATTTGTTAAAAGAATTTTCAAGAAAAGACATTTTTCTGCTATTTCTTTTAAGAATTTTAATTGACAGATAACTGCACGCACAGTCAATAGTTTGATGAAAATCTTGAAAGAGTATTTGTGGTATTGTCATCTAAAGAAATATCGTCAAATATTTTTATGTTTCTAAATAATGACAAAGCTTTCATTCATATCATTAATTATATGTTTATGACAATGTCCTTCTAAAGAAATATTTTTCCAATGCTTTCTAGGTCACCACAAAAAAATTATTCATATTTTATTAATAATATAAGAGAACGTGTAAATATGTTTTGAACACTTATTTGAAACACTCATGGTTTATAAGTTGAGTTAGCAAATTACATTAGTTTAGATTTTAAAATTGTTGATGAGACTTGGATGTTCGATGTGATGATATTAAATAAAAATATATGAGAATTTTGTTACTTAGAAATTAAAGTCTTTCGAGAGTTCATCTCCTCAATAATATGTTTTAGTTTTTTTTTTATATAATTTTATTACTTATTTTATACATTCTGAACTTTTTTTATTAAACATCAAAATTTTGTTACAACTGGAGCAATAGGGAAATAACATGAAACGGTAAAAGATTTTATTTGGCGCGCTGCAATGGCCAAGAAGATTAAAAATCTTGGAAGAGAATAAAAAACAAACAAAAAGAAAGTTCTTGTAAATAAATGGGTATACAAAATAAAACATGACTCCAATAGGACTATGCAACTTTTTGAAAGTGAGATTTGTAATATTTTGACATAATGAGAGGCAGGGAATGAACTATGATAAAACATTATGAAACATTTAAGTTCCCCAAATGGATATAAATAATGTTCTATCTGGTGATTTGGTCGAATATGTGTACATGAGCGTTCCTCTATGTTTCGAAAACACCGATCCAAATTTTGTTTACAATTTGATAAACTCATTGTACAACTCAAAACAAACGACATTGAAGTATCATAGTTTTGTTCAATCTTATTCAAATTATTCATTGTATATATTATGTGGATGACTTAATTTTAGCACGAAATGATATTTCAATCATGAATATTTTTAAGTTTGCTTAGGTGTGTGTATTCATATGAACAACTTGTGTGTCTTAATATAGTTTTTGAATGGAGGTATTTTGCGAAAATACATGTTAAAAATTATTAAAGACAAATTTATTAGTTGTTAGGTATATGAATTTTCAAGTACAACATAATAAGTTAGCGTTAGTTTTTGTGCATATCTTAAAGATTAAGAATAGAGATGTCAAATAAACTTGTTTCTCTAGGTATTGTCTTAGTCAGTTTCCGTTTTGAAGAGGAATCTCCGCATTGACTAGGTATGGATATGGAGAATTTCTGACTTTTTCAATTGGGAATGAGGATGTGGATGTACATATTCGCCATGTCCCCATCCTCATACCCGCCATAATACTCGTCCTCGGTTAAATTATTAAAATATTCATAGTCAATTAACTAAATATATATATATATATATATATATATTACTACACACTTTCTAGTATTTATTTCTTCTAATTGTTTGGTTTGTCATAAAATTTATTCACGTCTCTAATATATTTTTCATCTTATCATTTTTTTTTGCAATGATGTTGAAATAATGTATGTCAATTAAATGTTTTTTATGCCTCACATTTAAATATTTTTATCTTTTTTAATATTTTTATTTATTGTATATTTTTCTTTAACATAAAAATGTTTAAACTCTCGATCTAAGTGTTCAATAGCATAAACATTTTATTTATTAGGTAATATAAATTTTTGTTTCATTTGAATAACTATTTTGTTTCACTAAACAACTTTCGTTGTTTCTCAACTATTCATTATGTTGATATTTAAATATTTTCTTAAATCTCTAAATTATTTTTCATTTTATCATATCCTTAATTATATATTTGTTTTCCTTTGTGTGATTTTATTCAATAGTCTCTCAAATTGTTTCTAACACACACTTGATAATTTTTTAATATTTTTATTTGTTGTTCATTTTTATCATGTAAAATATCATTTTATATATTTTATATGATTATTTTTATTTTCTAACTCATTATTATATTATAATTTTCTTATTATAATTGTACAAATAAAGTTTATTTACTATAATATAAAAATTTAATGTAATTGCCATGAATTTCTTTTTTATCACCATCAAACATATATGGAAGTTCAAAAGATACAAAATATATGTTAAAATATTTTATTATTATTAGTTTAATATTTGTTTTTTGCGTTATTTTGATCAAATGATGTATTATAACTTTTATTAGTATATAAGAAAGAGTTCATTAAAATTTAAGAAATTGAAGTAAACAGACCTTTAAAATATATTTTAATTTGAATATTTGTTTTTCTTTTATATTTCTTTAAAAATATTTTTAAATTTTCTCAACTAGGTTTCATTCATGTTTACAAATTTAATAAATGTTTTGATTCTCATTAAATGTTATTTGGTATATACAATTATAATTTCTTTATAAATATTTGATATTGAATAAACAACCGTCTTCCTAATATTGAATATTTGATAATATTATGTTTCTTTGACCGTAATTTTGTATTATTTTGTAAAAATTAATTAATACTTAAACAGTAAGAAAACGAGTACGAGTATGGGTACGAGTATATACCCGTTACTTGGTAGGGATGGAGATGGGACAAAGATTTGATACCCGTTGAGTTTGGGTATGGGGATGGGGATGGATTTGTTCGATGAGGATGAGTATGGGATAGTGAAACTCGTCCCTGTCCCGTCCCATTTCCATCCCTCATTAAGAACCTTTTTGAAGACTTATTCAATTATCTCTAACAGTTGTGACTTGTCTTTTCAAATTCTTAACCTAGTTTTCGAATTTGTATTTATAGAGTTTTAAACCCATTTGTAAAATAACCTTTTTGAGTATCAGAAGTTTAATGTTGTACTTTCAAAGAAACTATCTGAGTGTTTGAATAACTTTGAAAAAACTAGTGTGGGTAGAGCGATAAATTTCTCCAAGTGAGTTCTTGGGGATCGAGGTTTATTATTGTTGATAAGAAAGTTGGTCATTCTTTGTGTGACTCAAATGAAGTGTTCTTCATCTCTTGCGTCTTCAAGAGATGTGTATTTTAAACCCTTTAAATCTCTTATTTGTGATTGTACTGGGGTTTATGTTTAGTGATTAAGTTAATCTCTCTCTCTTTAAGAAATTAAAGACTAAACGTAGGGTTTTTATCCGAACTAGTATAAATACTCGATATTCAATTTTCTCTTTCCATACACTTTTATTAACCTACAAATACATTAAAGGAAAGAATATCTAATGATGTCTAATCTTTATATATTGATGAATTCATTGCACTTGTATTATTGCATTTTAGAGGTATATGATTAAGGTAGATGTTATAATCCTCTAATTATTGTTTCATCCATAAAATTTGAGCACAACAATTGCTTGCAACAATATAGCCAGACTCAGTAGTTGATAAAACCACATAGGCTTGTTTATTGGAGTGTCAACTTGTTTCTTAGAGTGCCAAAAAACTACCTTAATCATCCAAAGAGATGACAAACATCACTGGTACTTTTACGAGTACTTTTTCTATCAATTTTACAACCCCCATAATCAACATAATTTTAGGTCTACTAATAGAGATCCTATCATACCTCTAAACATAGCTTAGTTAACTTCCATACCTGATTCATCTTTATCCAAGTAACTCATAGGTGTACCCGCCCCCTTAGCAGTATCTATCCCAAATTTCTTTAGTACTCCCTTGCAATACTTAGATTGAGATATATAAAAGTTCCATGTTCCATTTGCTGTTTAATTTGCAGTCCAAGAAAAAATGTCAATTCACCCATCACTTACTTGCAAATCGTTCACACACAAAATTATCAGTTGATCCAAATATTATATCATCAACATATATTTGATTTAACAAAATGTATTCATCTACTCTTTAATAAACAAAGTTGAATCAATTTTTCTGCTAGTAAAATTATTTTCTAACATAATCCTACTTGATCTTTGATCTTTCATATCAATACTTGTTTTAATCTTTTCTAAATGGTTTATTAACCAATTATGTGTTAAGAAAACTTGTTTCTTATTTTAAAACAACTTTTTTTTTATTCTTTGATTTCATTTAATATTTTGTACTTATTTAACCTTATTTCTATATTTTGCTAAAAAGTGCATGCCATAGTACTACTAAACTTGACGGAACACATTTTAAAAGTATTTTCCATATTATATTCGACTTATTTTGAAGAAATCATATTTTTTCTGCACACTTGTTACACAGAGATTTTGAAAAATGGTTCAAAAAGGTCTACCTAATATCAATTTTAAAAATTAAAAATTTTACATGTTTTAGTAAAACTAAAACAAATAACAAACATGGGTCAAACTTTCAAAACCTTAAAAATGGTAATCCAAATTATGAAATGACCCGGCCCAATCTAAAAGTTGGATCTTGAACGTTAAAAGCTAAAAACAAATTAATAAATTAATAAGTTGGATCTTTAAGTCATAAATTCCTTAAATTGTTCTCTTAAAAAAAAATTGTTTGTAGAAAACCTTGTATTTTATGTTGATATAAAAATCAGACGTATTTTCTCCTACTTATCTCACTAATTGAGTATGTAAAATCACTACAAATAACAACCATATCACATTTAATCAAACTAATAATAACATTGGACTCTTGAAAGAATACATAAAATGTGTGAGAACTCTCAAGTTTATTATTATTATTAAATAATAATAATCAATGAATAAACCAATAAGATGATGAGTTAACAAAATTGTCTATCTTATAATCCATAAAAGGGGGAAAAATAAAAAAAAAATAAAAAATAAAAAGATTGGTTTTTGCTAGGGCAATATAATATACATTGAGAGAAGGAATTGACATGTTAACCTTCAAAGAGATTTTAAACAATATCATTGATCAAACGTTTATGGTGATGATAGTGCCTCTCCATGAAAGCTCTAGAAGCCCCTTCTATGCTTCTTCGCCATGTCTACAACAACAACCATTGAAAAAGACAACTTATGCAAAGGTTTTAAGAGCTCAGACACATCAACAAAATTATGCACTTTTCTTTCTTATCCATAAAAATAAAAAAATATTTTTTTAGTACTGAATTTTGACTGCTTTCTCTTACAATTTTAAACATATTTTTTAAATAATTTTTCACTTTTTTATTTTTTTATTTTCAATATTTCAAAACGATAACATTTCATATATTATAAAAAAAATTATCAAAATTTAATTGTCAAAATATTATTATCCTTAAAAAAAACCCAATCTTCTCACAATTCCGCTTCTTTATGATCGAGACCCATCAACAATCGTCTTATTCATATAGTATAATTCAAAATCTATCATTGTAGTATTTAACTTCATTTAAGTTATCATTCGGATTACAATACACCATAAAGAACTGAAAACTGTTTTTTGATGTCTCAAAAACAAAGAAAAGTGTTAGAAAAAAAAAAGTGTCTCAATGTTGTTTTAATCTTTTCAATCATTTTTTCTTAAAATACAATTTTTAAAGAAACAAAAATTATGTTAAAAGAGTACAAATATTTATGCTTTTTTTTTTCTGTATTTTTTGTTCCAATACAGATAACAAATTGGTGGAAACAATTCTAGTCAGAAGAACAACAAAAACTCCCTACCAAATGTTACATTCTCAATTAATAGTAGCACAATAAATCATAAAATATATGTTTAAAAAATAAAATTACACAAGAAAAAAATATAAAAGATCTTTTATGAATTAAAATTAACCTACAGTTATTCTTTTCCCTAATATTGATTTACAGTTATCCTTACGGGTTTCGACAATTTTTTTTTTTTTAATAAAAAACAATAATTTTCCAAAAAATTAAAATCAGTAAATGATATAAAATTGATTTACCTTCTCAATCGTTCCCAACAGTGACTTGTTTCTGAAACCCCTTGTCCTCATGATGTGGGCCCCTCCGATCCCAATCTGCCGGAGCAACGCCGTCTTTCGCGTGGCGGCCGGCGGCGGTAGAAGCGACCTCCGTTCAACGAAGGTGGCGGCGGCGGCGGCGGCGGCAGGCTCTACCCTCTTGGTGATCTTCTTCTTCTTCTTCTTTGGAACGTTGTTAGAGTTACCCACTTCAGCAAACTTCCTGAGCAGTTCGTCGGAACTTTTCTTTGTGACATGCTGAACCTTTTCATCAGTGTTCATTGCAATAACGTTGGAAATTAGATTTGTAACGAAGAATGTTGTTTCAATATGGTTGAGTTTTGATGAAAGGAAATTGGACCGTTGAGTGAAACAAATGATTGTGATTTATGGGTGGAAGAGGGAAGAAAATATAGCCGTTGGGATGTAATAACATGGGTCGGAACTCTCAAAAAATAATTTTATTAAACAAAAGTGATAATAGATCTACACTCCTAAAATTGTATAAACTATCTTCACGTTATTTATTTCAACTTTAATCCAGAATTACATTAATTTAACTAAAAATATTGAATGAGGTCCTATGAGTATCTCTAGGCTAGGATAACGAATACTTGGGAGTTATTTTGGATCAATTAAAAGAACCTTTTTATTAAAATGGTCTCACATCTTTAAGAAAAATTTAATTGCATATGTAAATAATTCCAAACAACTTACTCTAAAATAAAAAATAAAATAAAAATTAGTTAGAATAATAGGTTCTATCATATACAATAATGAAGTCTAAATAAAAAATTGATAGAAATTCTATAATTAAACTATATGTTGAAAGAATATTTTTATTATGTGTGTTCTTCTAGCAGGAGCTTTTAAAACTAAAATAAATGAAATGAAAATTGAAAAGAGAATAATATTATATAAATCTAATCGTCGCCAGTTTTCGTTCGGGGATGTAGCTCAAATGGTAGAGCGCCCGCTTTGCATGCGGGAGGTACGGGGTTCAATCCCCCGCATCTCCACTTTATTTTGGATTTTATTTCGTTTTTGTTGAAATATTTTTGAATGAGTATTTTATGTCTTTTTTTCTGCTTCTGTAATTTTGTTTTCTCACTTTATACACTAATGAGTGAATTATGTTGGATTATTGTAGCAAACAATCTCTCTCTATCTCTGTTCTTAATATAAATATACATTTTTAAGACTGAGTTAAATGATTTTTGTTAGAATCATGTACGTTAGATTAATAAATGTGTTAATTAAGAGTATTAATTAACAAATTAAAAAATAATTAATGTGATATGCTTTTCACATAATTTTTTTATTATAGTCCCAGTGAAAATAGTTATTATTTTATTTAATTTTTTAAAAATGCTGATTGCCACGTGTTTATTAAATTAATGAACGTTTTCCTTTACATTAAAGTTTTCTTATTTTAGTTTTAAATTGTATTGTTCATTAGAGGTTTTCTACTTTCAGAATGCACCCCTTTAAAATTAGAAATTTTAAGTTTTCGTTAAATTATTTTTATCATCATTTTATAAAGCGTTATTGAATTATTTGAATTTCAAAATTAAACAAAGACATAAAATTATAGAAAGAAAAAAAAAATTATCCAATAAGTGAATACATTAATCCATGGGAGCAGTGACCAGACTCTGAAAAAAAACAGTAACCAACGTGGAGTTGTGTTAGGAATGGTGAGGTTATGATTAGGAGAAAAAGAAAGTGAAATCGAAAATTATAGTAAAAAAATGAGACACCCAATTGGTGTTGTTTCTAAGTAGTAGTGTTTTTCAACTCACAATTGGCGAGTGATGACAAATTGAAGAAGCACTTCCACCATAAGAGACAACAAACCTTTCATTCATTCATTCACTCAATTCATTTCAAACAATGTCAATGGCTGCTTCAGCTTCTTCGCATGGCTGTATCTCGGCAATTGCCACGTGCATCCCATGCTCCTCTTCCAAATTCTCTTCTCAGTCTTCGTTGACACTGGCTGCACCCCAGAGAGCCTCAACCAGAAGAAGCTTCCGTGTGTGCAGAGCCATGGTTCAGCAAGCCGTTCAGGGTGCCCCTGCAGCGTACGCCAAGGAAATGGAACGCCTTTCCGCCAAAGAATCGCTTCTTCTCGCTGTGAGCCTCTTTTCCTTGAGTATATTCCCAATTTGCGTTTTCTGGGACCTACCCACTTGCTTTTGGGCCTTTGTTTTACTGTTTGTTTGTAAAGAAAAGAACTTGTTGCTGTTTTAGATTATGGGTATGGCTCTGTGCACCACCTTTTTTTCGTGTTTGTTTAGTTTTACTGTTTTAATTTTTGTTGGGAGGGGTACGAGGTTTTAAATTGTGGTTGGGGATGCTGTTTGATGCGATTTGTTGAAAAATGGGGTGTGGAGACCCTGAAAACCATGATGTTGTGGCTATAATTGTGGTTGCAGACGGTTTTTTGTGACATCGGTGGCATGAAATTATCAACATGTGTGGATACTGCATAGGTATACATCATGCACTGTGATTGGTTTGAGTTGGTGTTAGGGCCTAGGTTTGTGGACAATTTCCATCCTTTTATTTTGATTTCCAAACAAATGCTTGTCTTGTTTTTATATCTGTTTGTTATGTTAAGAAAACAAGGGGGAATTTTGTTGCTGTGCTAATGTGGGATAGTGGAAAATTTTATCTGTTATCTTTCTAAGGGAGGTTGCTGTGCATGTTAAAAAACCAGCATAGATATGTGCAATCTCAAGACACTTCAGGGGATTGTGGCTGTAAGTTACTCTAGATTCTATTAGTGCGTTGTGTCTGCAGATGAACCTGGTTACCTGCCAGAACGATGATAGACTTGATTTAAATATGAAAAGGAGTAATTTGCCTATGTCGTTTTTGCAATCTTTGAATTTGTACTCTTAACATACTCACACCGGAGACATCTTTTCAGTTTAAAGATGCAGGGGGTTTTGAGGCCTTAGTCGCTGGGAAGGCTACTGAATGGCAAAAGATTGACGTGAATGAAAGGATAACTGGTCTTGAGCGGCTTAATCCAACCCCTCGCCCCACAACGTAAGTGAATGAGATTATCCATGTCCATGCTTCTGTATTAGATGTTAATGCAATTTTGTGCTACAGGTCACCCTTCTTGGAGGGGCGTTGGAACTTTGAGTGGTTTGGTTCTGGAAGTCCAGGATTGTTTGCTGCTAGGGTTATATTTGAGTGAGTTTTCTCTTTGATTATTTGCTTTTATCTTGTCGATTATCATCTTGGGACTTCATACTGGTCTCTTTTGACTTATAAGAATGTAAAGTTTTTATATGGGAAATTAAGTTTTGATTGATCTCATTGTGTGCTTTTGTATCTGTGCAGAAACTTTCCTTCAAGTTTGGCTAATTTGTCAAAAATGGATGTTGTTATTAAGGATGGAAATGCAAAGATTACTGCAAACTTGACATTATTAAACTCGGTACACTTCTAAGTTGCAATTTTTTATGCATGTACAAATCTTAATTTGGCATTCACGAAGTGTTGATAGCTTCGGGTGTATTTTTCACCCTTTCCAATTTTCATGCACCAGTTATCCAGAAAAGCTAAGTTTAGATCATGACATACAAATGGTTTTATTTCACATCATAAACACTCACATAACTGCCCTTTGGCCTTTAAGTGTGGACAATGCGTAGGCCTACCTACCTTGTGCTGAAATTTAACATTTTATAAGAACAATGTAGACAGAAAATATAGATTCTAGACCATTTGGATTTTAAGGTTTGGCAGAAGGCATGAACAGCGAACAGCTGCATTATATTCTCTTATGTGAGTGTTATTCCATTGTAGCCATTTTTAGTATCTGCATGATGCTAAATGGTTCATTCCTATTCCTATACTAGAGAGTGGGGCATGCACTAGTGACCTGTCTATCAAAGTATAAAAGCTAGATTTGCTTGTTTATGGGAAGAGGGAAAATAGCAACAGAAGAATTGGAGAAACGATCTTGGTTGCAGTTATAATTAAACATTCTTATTTGATTTTTTTAATAAAATAGAATTACTGTAAACTTGTATTAATTTAAACAATTAGAGCGTGTTTGAATTAATGATTGTTTTTGTTGAACTTCAAAGCAACAGAAACTTGCTCACGTTTGGTGCCTCAGAATGTGAAATTTTGTGTTCGAAGGTGTAATTGAGAGAATCCAACGGATTCCCAAACATTCAATCAAACATGGAGAAGTGTTTACTAGTTGTACTTTTTCCTGTATATTTTTTAGACAAAAAAGTGTAAAAGTACCTTGAGTTGACATAAAATTGGGTGCACGAATAGAAGAGTATCTATTCAATAGAACTGTCATTTTCTGTTTACCATACTCTTATTTTAGGTCAGAAGCTAAAATTATTTTGTCCTTTTCATCCGGACACACATGAAGGAGGGTAATCTTGTGCTCAGTTGTAGTAAGTAAAACTAGTTTGGGAATTCAATTACACAACTTGAACTTCAAGTTAGTTTTAGTTGGTATTTTTCTTAAAAGCTATGATAATGCCTACATAACATATTATTGTACAATGTACACCATTTGTCGTGTTTAACCTTGTCTTTGTTGATTGTATTCTTGTGGGTATCATCCCATTATTGTATTTTGAATCAACTTTGTGATCAAGTGTAGATTGATAGTAAATTCCTTCTCTCAACCAAGTTATCTGTGGAGGGGCCACTTAGAATGAAAGAGGAGTATGTTGAAGGGGGTTTTGTGTCACCAACAATTATTGAAGAGAGGGTACCGGAACAGCTTAAAGGGGCACTTGGCCAGGCAGCTAATGCTTTCCAACAACTTCCTGCCCCTATACGTGACCCTGTTGCCAATGGGCTGAAAGTTCCTCTAAGTAAGCTATTGCTAATTTTCTATATTCATTCTTGACACAAGTGTTCTTGTAGATGTTGCACTATATTTTTGTTTCATTTCACTTTGCACTCCAATATAAGTATGATTGGAACATGAAACTGTATAGCCAATAGGTTGGGAAATACCTTATCTCTATGAAACTTGAACCATGTTTATGTTTCAGTCATTTCATTCAGATATTAAAAATTGTGTTATGCCACCCTTACTATCCATTTTTCTGCAGCTATTGCTTGTCGTTTTTCAATAATTAATGCCTTCTGAAATGGCGTATGTTGGTAGATGTCCACTATAACATTATTTGATTATTTCACTCCCAAAAAATATACATGCAGAAAGATAGGTTGATAACATGACTGTGATTAAGAAAATATATGTTAGAGGGAATTTGGGCAACAGCTGGGTGGTCCCATTTAGGGGTTGTTTTTCAGTTATAAACTGTGATGTAAACCATTTAATAACTATGAAATGGAAATGAATACCATTAGGTGGAGTTAGAATATTGTGTGAGGATTGTATTGCGAATTGCATCAATTGTCCTGTGATAAAAGTTAGATGAGTCAAGATACTGTCAAATTGTAACACTTGAGCTACTATACTTTTAAATAGAAGAGATGCGTTCTGACTATATTAACTATAACTTGGTCACTGTAGACCTCTCAAAATATCTAGAATGTGTATCATTCTCACAAGAAGTTCTTCCCTTGTTTTCATTCAATAAAGCTTTGACTTTTCTGGCTATTTCAGTCACCATGTCTACACAAATGTATATTCAACTTGCACTAGTATTCATATTTTGATGTGAAAACTCCATTCCCTTTTCTTGTGTACGAAGGTGGCAGCTTTCAAAGGCTCTTCATGATTTCATATCTCGATGAGGAGATACTCGTAAGTTTGACATACTTATTCTCAGTAGTCAATTTTTTATAAGTTTGATGCATGTGTGGACCGTTGTAGATGACAATGCTAATCTGAAATCTCAAATTTTTTATGCATACACTAAGAAGCATAGATTCAAGTCCTATTACAACTGATATAAATGTTATGGGTATATCGCCATATTTTGAAATAAGGAGATTTAAATATACATTGTCAAAGTTGTAATAAATGTGTACACTCTTGCATAACTGAAAAGCTTTTTCAAATGGAGTTCTGGATGTATTTTACTTGAATTGCCAAATTGGAGTGTGGTGAGGCATTCTTATAATGTGATTAAGAATAAGAGGCGTTTAAATATTTGATCAAACCATGAGTAACACATGCTTGGTTTCCTTCGTGAAAAAAGTAACACTTGCTAATTCACCTGAAAAAGAAAGTGGTTCATATTTAGTCTTAATAAATTGCTTAATGCAAGCCATCTATTGTGGACTCTTCAAAATCTGGTAGGGTTACTTTTCCTCAATAATATGACATTTTCATGACTAAAGCTGAGAGCCCAATGCAGCTCAGGGTTTATTCTCTCTTGAAAGGAAAGGCCTGAAGATAATGTTGTTTATTATCATTATCAAAATAGCTATGCTAGTTACACTTTCTTTTGTTTCTTTATATGTTTACTGTCACTAAAATTGTTCTTAATTTTTATAGCTTGATGAAAGTTTCTTAATTATAGAAACAGAAACTAATGTAAATTGCTTGTTACTTTCCAGCTGCTCTTCTAGTGTATTTCTGTGTCTATCTCTACTGATTGGGAAAGTGACAGTAACATGGAAGAAAATAAAAGAAAAAAAAGAGATATGATTCAAATGTTCTTCTTACTCTTCACTTTTTTGTTTTAACTGGTCTTTGAGTCAATTAAAGGGTAGTCCTAGATTGAATGCATATAATGCCATTTTTAGCTATAAATAACTAGATCAATTGTGGTTATATCTGAATGTTTATGTTGGTTTTGATGCCAGATAATAAGAAACACAGCTGGGATTCCTGAAGTTTTAACGAGGTTGGATGCTGCACCATCTTCCTTGGGAGATACTAGTCCAGAGTATGAAAGCTAGAACTTCTATATATACTTGGGAACTGAATTTTTGTCCCTCCTTACTCATGATGATGAGTCAAATTTCTCTGGAAACTCCTTTTACTTTTTCTACAGAGGGTAGAAATGTGAATATGGGTTGAAGCTGACACAAATTCTTACAAAACCTTGGATTTCATTCTTTGTTTCACAACAAAGTGGCTCTTTGATGTAGAAATTATATAATGCTACTCATACAACCATCATTGGTGAAATGAAAAATATCTGCCTTTGATCCAATTCTATAGCAATTCTGGCATTAGTTTTTGTTAATTTTTCAATTTTTCTGGCTGGTGCATCCAATTGGGTCAATGTCAATGATTCTAGAAAAGAAAGAAAATAAAAGCATACAGTTTGGGATTGACATTTATTTTGGTTATCTTTTCTTTATAGTTGTCAAAATGAATTAGAATCCGTGAACCAATTCTGTCCACCACAGGTTCAGGTCGGGTTGGGTTAAATTATTTGTACAAATTTCAGTATAGGTTAATTTTTTATTTTTGACCTGACTGTTGAACTTTGCATTTGGGTTGGTGGAGTTGTATTTTATGATTTTGGTTTGTATTTTGAGTTTAACACCATTTTAAATTGAATTGAAGTTTATTTAGATTTTAATCAGAATTATAATTTAGTTTTTTTTTCTTGGATTGAAGAAAAAAATTGTATTTCTTCTTTTAAGTGAGTCAATGAGTCAATCTGTTTAACTCACCATCCTGTGGTGGGCTGAATCGGATTTAAATTTTTTTGACTCACTAATAAGTGAATCGGTTTAGGTTCACTCACTAGTGACTAATCTGTGGTAGACTGAGTTGGGTGATTCATTTTGAATGCTCTACTTTTCTTCATAACATATTTCTTGCGGCACTCTTCCAAAAGTCATCTCACCCTCTTAAATTTTCAAAATTCTCAAACAAAAATTTTACATGAACACTATTTTTCGTATACTTTTTCTGATTACCAAGTTCATGATATCTTAGACCTGTGGGACCTAAATAACCATGGGACATGTAATCTAGAAACAAGAGGGTATTATGAAATATTTCAATAAACATATTAACATAAACTAAAAATCTACATGCTGCAATGATACTTTTAATGTGTTATAGAAGAGATATCCTGAAACACTTTATACATACTTGAAAACACTCGTTTCAGAAACAAAATATCTTGTGGATTGTATATTTTGCAATACATTAAAAAATGTTTCATGCAAAAGAAGTTGTATATTCAAGTTAAGTAAGTAGCAGAAATGGAGGCAGGTCAATGGCTGTGTTTTATGAGAAAAGAATCAAAAGTCATTCAGTGGTGTATGAAAGCTTTAAAGGTGTGAAATCAAAGACTATTATTAGGTTTCAGAAATTAACATTTTGTAAAGAGTAATAATGTTTATTTTTTTTAACCTGAAACTTCCAAAGAAGACCGTCATCTTTAGAAGAAGGAGCAGGTATGTTCTGAGTAGAAAGTTGAATTCACAAGATCTACCAATAAGATGTAATTTGTTTTGTTCTTAATTATATAACTTTTGTTAATTCTTTAATTAATGTTTTACTCGGTTTATTATTGCAATTTTGGGAACGTAATATAATGTAATGAATTAAATCATCAAATTGCATTAAAAAGTTATAAATTTAGTGAAATTAAATTGATTTATTTGCTGATAAAAAAATTATTTGGACACATTTTTACAGCAACAATCCCTATGTAAACGCTATTGATGTTTCAAAAGATTTTTTGTAGAATGAAGTTAAGAGTTGATTATTTAAAAAACAACGACTTTTAAAAGAAAGGTAGCATATGTTGTCTGCCATTAATTTCAATAATGTTAACACTTTGGAACTTAATCTGGACAGTAGAATACAATAAACCCTGCAAATATTTAATCACACAATTGACAATAAATAATTAAATATATCACCTAACTTATTGACTTCGATCCACCTCTTTTAGAGGTCAACCTATTATGTTATGGTTACCATTTTTTCAATTTTTTTTCCCAATAAAAGATATCATCGATCGTGCCTTATTGCTGTTAAAATTTCATCAGGAGTTCTAATCATGATTAGGAGGCTCTTAATTAACTACTTATTGTTCAGTTTTATAATCAAGTCCACGGTTAGACAACTTAAACCAGTCAATCATTAATATTTTTTTTTTATAAATAAAACGTTTTCATAATATTTTTAACTTTACATATATTTTTAAGCTTAATTGATTCAATTTGTTAAAAAATGTTAGTGATGATGAATAATAATCTATATCAATATATTATAATAAAAAATCTAAAATAAATAAAGTGATATAAGTACATACAATTTTATTTTTCATAAATAAATAATGAATAGTATATATAGTCATGTATTGTTTATTAGTTGAAGTAAAGAACATTTTAATACATATTTTTATTTCAACTTTTTAAGGTATATTTTAAAGATAAAATCGTGATAAATGTTTTAAATTTCAAGATGAATAATATATTAGACACGATGATTAATCATAAAGATATTATCTTAAGAAACTTGAAATTGAAACAATATTATATATGAAATTGATAAAAGAAAAAAAGATTACACCTGCTCCTACCTTAGAAGCTTAAGCAAAAGATACATGTTTTAAACGAAACATCTTTAGTCAAATTTAATATTAATAATGTTTTGGATTGTCCACATGTTCTAGTTGTTACTCTAATTACATGTCTCCAACCAATATATGTAAAAATCTTAACCTAATTAACCAATTTACAAGTCACCGTTTTATATTTATAAACATAGTACTTTTTCTTCTTTCTCAATAGACATCACTTTCTCTATTTAAAGATATGATGAATTTTCTTATGAAGTTCCTTGTTTAGAAAGCATAGCAATGTGATGTCCAAAATTTACTTTCAAAATTTTGCTATGAGCACCAATAAAGTTTGTTTAGTTCAACATACTTTTTAATATATATTATCAATTTTAAATATTTTTTAAAAAGTAAGTGCTTTTAATAATTAAATTTTAAGTATGGACATATATTAATGATTTAATTTAGGAGAGAAAATCAGAAAAAAAAAATCAATCTAAACTAACTAAAATTAGCTTTTAATTTTTTTAACTTGTACAAAATTAACTTTATTTTATAAAAAATATTTTATTTTTAAGTTTCTTTTATAAAATTGTTTAAAAATTTATATTTATCCAAAAAATAAGATGGGATTGATAAATACTTTGACTTCTATATTATATATATA
>Ga0214544_1003166_pt1 | contig 34351 bp, 16 predicted proteins | sample CNSS3metaG_FD_160074 | JGI IMG/M metagenome (GOLD analysis project Ga0214544, IMG submission 160074) | Root nodule microbial communities from cowpea collected in UCLA plant growth center, Los Angeles, California, USA - CNSS3 | ecosystem: Host-associated > Plants > Roots > Nodule | place: USA...
GATTAGGGTTTGAGTAGACTTGTGGGTTGACATTAGTAATTAATGGAGAAGAGTTTTATTGTTTAATATACATGAGAGTGAAGTAGGTGAAGTCTAACTCCAACAATATCAATCCATTGCATTTCTAATCTTTACCATTTTCTAGAGTCTTCAAATATCCAAGTTCAATTTTACTTATTTATGTAATATTTAATTTCTTGCATACAAAAACCCAACTTATGGATTTATTCATTAGTTTAAATTAGTCACTAATTACGCAATTATTTAGTATACACGAGTCTCTTGGAAAACGATATCCCGGTCTTACCGGTTACTACTTGCGCGACTTGGTACACTTGCCAAAGTCTTAACACTTGGTAATCCATTAATTTATAGGAAAAGCAATGTTTCATATATAATATATCCTTGATTAGTTATTTTAACTATTTATAGTGTACAGTCTCTTAGTGTGATAATATGAACAAGCTTTTAGGATGTATGAGAATCTCCCTGAACAAAGTTTGTTTCATGTAGTTTTCTTAGATTTCTTGATCCAATCAGTCATACCAACATAAAATTAACTTTTATAGTGATAAATAGGAAATATGTAACTAAATTGTAATTACTTGTTTGAAGATAGCATATATATGTTTCTAGAAGCAGATAAAATTGACAACGAATTATTGGTCTAACAGATTAAGTAGCTACTCCAACAATTACACCACCCTTGAGCCTAGATTTACCATATTGCATGCTTTTTTTTTTTTAAATTATGAATTCATCATAATGAAATTTTTTATATATATGTATTTATGTTAATAGGAAGAATTTACACGGAATTTTGAAGAATTAACACAATGTGCATCTACCTAAGGAATTCCTCCACAAAATGAATTAGATGTTTGGTGTGATGTAGCTGAAACCAAGAATGGCAGGATATATGGCCTTGGAATGGTGATGAGGCTCCTTCGTCACAGTACTCGCCAAAAAAACTCTCCAATCGGCATTCCACCGATTGAATCTCGCGGAAAGCGAGGGAAACGCAGCGAAACTGTTCGGGTATGGTGTTTAAACTCGAATCTCACTAGTTTGGTAAACCCTAACGAGGTTAAGACCTAATCTAGGGTTTAGGGTTTGAGCAAAGATGAAAGTGGGAGTGTTCTCAACCAATTTGTTTAACATTCATCTAAGCTAAATCTATTACAAAGAGTGGTTCACCTTTTATAGGAGAAAGGCAACCGGAAAACAATGAAAGGAAAGAAGAACGACCATTTAACAACATCCTAACGACATGGGACGAGATGCTATCTAGGTTTAGGAATGTAAACTAAACCCTAACGGTGATTATGGTGAGGAAAACGTGGCTGCTAACACGGCACCGTGAAACTGGCAGAAAAAAACGTGAAGCAGGGACAAGAAACTGTAGCAGAGGTTGGGTTTCGGCAATGAAGAGAAATGTGAAGTGAGGCCACACGTGAAAGAAGGAAAATTGGACTTCTCACTCTGAAGCTTTACTTTGAGGCCCACATTGCAACTTGAAGTGTTGGTTGGGACGCTGATGCAGAGATGAAAATTAGTGCATCCGCGTGAGACTTGAACGATAAAGAAAATGGGTTGTTGATAAAAGCAAGGATCTCGGCCCATGCTGGAATTAAATGATATTGGGCTGCAAAGCTGATGCCGAAATCCATTAAGATGTTTCCTTGGGTGGCAACTTGGAAAAAGGGGCTGCATTTAACAAAACAAGCCCAATTTTAAAACAACATTTATTTAATAAAAGAAATTTATTTAATAAAAGAAATAAAGAAAATAAAAGAATATTAAAAGGAATGGGCCTAGGCGTTGGCCCAATGCTATAAGCCTTATTGGGGTCACATCATCCCCTCCCTCTTGAAGAGGATCTGTCCTCAGATCTAGAGATTTATTAAAGGCCCATAGCAACGAAAGTTAGAGTTCCACCAAGATCAAAAACAAATATGTAGTAGTCATCAAATAAAAGTGAATTAAAATCATAAAAACCATGCAATAAAATTGATTGGGAAAGTTGTGAAAATGGGCTTTGAAAGATTGAAAAGGATGGTATGAGACCCACTTCACAAAAATAGTGTTTCACACTGTGACTAAACTGATTTTAAAAAAGAATTTTAGAGTCAAAGTGTGTTTTGACACAAGATATGGAAGAGGATGAAATAAGGGAATGAGATGGGAAACAAAAAGTTTGAGTAGGAAACAAAACAAAAGATTTAATGAAGGAGTGGGAAGAGTTTAAAGAGTGGAAAACTTTTGTTGAAAATTGGAACTTAATGGAAGGAATTAGTGAAAGATTGAGCACCAAATCCCTAACAATGAGTTCCCTTTTTGCTTTTAAATTGCTCTTTAACTCCACTTCCACTACTTGTGATTGTATTTCATGCTCACTTTCTTGTTTTATTTTCTCTCTTGCTTCAAGTTTTTTTCTTCTTCCTCTCTTTTTTTCTTCTCTTTTATCCCCTTTTCCTCTTGTTCTCTTTTAGCACAAAGCTTCTCAAGTTCTTCTTTTTATCTCTTCTTTTCATACTCTCAAGCTTTTTAAGTTTTGCGTGCTCTTTCTTATGTTTTGCTCTCTTTCTCTGTTCACTCAAGAGCATGTCCAAATTGTGCTTAAAATCTTTTTCTAGTCTAGAAAACTTAGCAATGTTTTGGATGAATGCATCCCCAATGTCAATGAAGTCTTCTATCTTAGCTCGTTGTGCTTTAGTCATCCTAAATGAAGAGGGAATGAAATGTTTCCACATGCATGTTTTTAATTCATAAAATGTATTGATGCATGAGGTTCTCCCCTTTTTCACTCTATATTGCCTCTCTTGGCACCAATCAAATGCACGTCCTACAAACCTAGATGTAATATGCCTAAAAATGTCTATATGACTATATTTACTAAACAAAGGTTGCACCAATTTCTCAGTATCCCACATCCAATCTCTAAATGATATTGGTCCCATATCTTCCCCAAAGAAAGGAATGTCACTATAAATGGTATGATGCAACTCATGATTATTATGTCTACCGAAATGCACACTATTATGCCTATCTACATGCATACGGCTAGAAGAAAAACTCATTGTCAAACACTTTTGAAAAACACTTTTAGCAAAACAATTTTTCACAAAGATGTTGATGAATTTCTAAAGAGAAAATAGTGGAAAAGATTTCTAGAGATACTCCCAGGAAAGGGAGGTGAGTCACATGGACAAGCTTAGGAACCAAGCCTTTCCTAGTCAGAGATCTCTAAAATTCTTTCACAAAAATTCTCAAGAAAAATTCAAAGCAAGACAAATTGTGTGAAAACAATTGGACAAAATGTGTGAAGAGAGTGAAAACTTAAAGACCAAAAGAAGGTCAACTAGGTGTTAAACACATTGCACCTAGATATCACGGTGACCTAAAACATAAATGGCAAACACACAAATCACACAAAACCTGGACATTGAAAGCATAAAAACATAAAACATAAAGATTGAAAACATAAACTAGACGAAAAACCTAAGTGAAGATACAAGTGGCCTTTGGAACCCCTTGAATTTCACATTACACGTTTAAAAACTATTACAATTAAATGCTAAGGATGGGATTGCTCTAAAGCATTTTCCCACCTAAGCCAAAGGAAAGGGCAAAGAAACAGCAAACTAAAAAAAACACCCAAAAGTTGTGATACTAAACAGAAATAATGACAAAAAGTAAAACTAGGCTAATCTATGTCTCTCTCAAGCTCTCGGCCAGCCTTCCCTCAAGTGTTTGCACTACTTTGAAGTCCCAGCTCACTCCTTTTTCCTCTCGGCAGTTGAGTCCCCAAAAGATTTTGCACCACTCCACTACTCTCGTAAGAGACTTCACCTACAAGGTTGCAAAAAACAGTGAGATGGGAGAATCTAAAACAGAACAAGCGAAGTCAAGCTGCTGTGTGAGAGTAAAAAGAATCAAGAAAAGAAGAAAAGCTCAAATATGAAAAAAAAATTTGGACAACATCAAGTGAAAGATGTAATAGACAAACTCAAAGGATGGCCAATAAAGACAATCAAGAAAAACGCAAAGCAACAAAGGATGACACTCAATAGAGAACCTAAGGAATGTGTATAGAACAAGATTTCCAAAAACTAAAATCAAAAAGACACAAAACAAGTTGAATCAAGAGCATATGCAAATGACATTGAAAAAGAAAGTAGCAAAATATGTGATGTTGTAGCACGATTTTTACTCAAAGCACTTTATCAAAATTTCACTTGGCAAACCAGAATTACTTTTCATGTAATTTGTTTTTGGCATCATATTTCGTTTTCTTTTCACTGATTTCTTTCTCTTTTTCGTGTCAGCTCGCAAAGAACTTAAGCAACAACACACAACATTATCAATTGCCAATACCAAATCAGTGATCAAGTGCACATGATAGAGTTCAAATAATTCAACTCAAAAAAAGAAAAAAAATGATGAAAAACACACAAGACAATAAGACTCGGATAGTGCAGAACCAGGACCATAAATCAGTTATCAACCAAGCCAGCTTTATGCAAACAAGGAAAACACCATGCTCAAAGAACAATTTAGCAGAACAGATACAAACTGACGCTGACTGAAGACAATTAATATGGCCAAAATGAGCACTGCATCAAAGCAACAAGTAAGGATACCAGACAGACAATTGGATTCAGAACATGCATTAAACTGCACACAAACATGGAAAATCTACCAAGTAAAGCCTCAGACAATGCATCATAAAATCACTAATCAGCACTGCAATGAAACAAGGTGCTGATGCACAACACAAAAATGCAATTGATGCAAGTACAAAGAGGTTGATTCATAGACCAGTTATGGCCAAAGAAACATATGGAGCACGGACATAAATGGTTCTGTCACAGAACAAATGAACACAACAAACAAATTCAATTTTTATTTCAACTAAAAGCACAACTCAGAATGTTGCAGGTTCAGTTATATCACACGGATTCTTCAATTCAGAGTTCAACACAATGATATAACACTAGTTGGACACAAATAATGTGACAGTTTAAAAGAGCATCAACAAGAATCAATACTTGAAAGGAATCTGAAAGCAAATGGTGGCAACTCAAGCAAATAGACACAGATTACAGTTCTGAATTTAGATTCAATTAGCCATAAAGCTAATAGATGCATGTGTATAAATATGAACTAATGCACATAAGATGCATCATAATGGATAACAAAATCAAAACATAGTAAAATTGCAATAGGATTAAGCCAATTTCAATGATGAATAAGAAACATTGAAATAAGACTCCAGCAGAAAATGAACTATAACAATGAAATAGCAATTGGAAGCAATTAGCATATACTCTGAAAATATTTTGAAACTGCATCAAAGGCAACTAACTGGCCAAGCACAAAAATAACACAGATTTAGCCTTTGCTTTCACGTGACCAAGCCTGTAGTTCCACACATAGATGTTGATATGAATCAGATTATCGTGATGGAATGTGCTTGAGGTGTGTCGGTCACAGCAATCCTTGGCCACCAGAATCAAAGTGCATGACAAACACAGAAATTCAAAATCATAGAGAGCAATTTTGGAAGCAAAACAGTGAATGGAACAACAAGCACGAATTAACTGAAACAACTATAATCATGAACTGCAGAACATTGCTAATGAACTGGTAGCAATATGTGAACTCGACAAACAGAGGAAACTAAGCATGTGATAGATAAAACATGAACTGAAATAGACAAAACAGTGAAAAATACTCAAATTAGGCAACACTATTATGGAATTAGCGACATATAAAACGAACTAAACAAAACCTAAGACAAAAACACGAGATTATAAAATACAAAGCTAGGTAATCAAAACTGAAATGAAAACCTAACTATGACATACATTGAACGGCAGAATCAGAGAGCTAGACATGATATCATCAGTATTGATTCAGGAAATTAGAATAAGACAGTGAATCAATTTTAACACAAAATTCACCACGGCACAGATTCAAACAGAGAGGCAAACTCAAAAACGCAAGCAATCATGAACAAAACGGATTCAAACATATGAAGAAGAAAACAATAGAGATAAGGCTTGGATACTTATCTTTGAAGACCTCCGGGAATCGAGTGGCTCTGAATACAACTTGATAAGGCTCCTCCATCGCGGTACTCATTGGAAAAACTCTCCAATCGGCGTTCCACCGAGGGAAATGCAGCGGAACTGTTCGGGTATGGTATTTAAACTCGAATCTCACTAGTTTGGTAAACCCTAATGAGGTTAAAACCTAATCTAGGGTTTAGGGTTTGAGCATAGACGAAAGTGGGAGTGTCCTCAACCAATCTGTTTAACATTCATCTAAGCTAAATCTATTACAAAGAGTGGTTCACCTTTTATAGGAGAAAGGAAACCAGAAAAGAATGAAAGGAAAGAAGAACGGTCGTCTAACAACATCATAACGACATGGGAAGAGATGCTATTTAGGTTTAGGAATGCAAACTAAACCCTAACGGGTATTATGGTGAGGAAAACGTGGCTGCTAACACAGCACTGTGAAACTGGCAGAAAAAAATGTGAAGCAAGGGCAAGAAACCGTAGCAGAGGTTGGGTTTCGACAATGAAGAGAAATGTGAAGTGAGGCCACGCGTGAAAGAAGGAAAATTAGAATTCTCACTCTGAAGCTTTACTTTGAGGCCCACATTGCAACTTGAAGTGTTGGTTGGCACGCTGATGCGGAGATGAAAATTAGTGCATCCGCATAAGACTTGAACGATAAAGAAAATGGGCTGCTGATAAAAGCAAGGATCTCGGCCCATGTTGGAATTAAATGATATTGGGCTGCGAAGCTGATGCCGAAATCCATTAAAATGTTTCCTTGGGTGGTAACTTGGAAAAAGGGACTGCATTTAACAAAACAAGCTCAATTAAAACAACATTTATTTAATAAAAAAATTTATTTAATAAAAGAAATTTATTTAATAAAAGAAATAAAGAAAATAAAAGAATATCAAAAGGAATGGGCCTAGGCATTGGCCCAATATTATAAGCCTTATTGGGGTTACATCATCTGGAATCTACTATGATCGGATATAAGCCTTATTATCGTGGCTTATCTTCTTCATCAAATGGGTGGATACAAAGTCAAGAGCTTTAATAACTTAGAAAAGACTTGGAAATAGTTAACCAAGAAAGATATGAGCTTCGAATCAAAATTGTAAATATTGAGAAGTTGTTTCAGGAAGAATGCAATGATTCGGCAATGAATGAATAGTATCAATCGTCAATCCATGCCACCAAGTTTTGAGGAAACTCAAGATGAGGATGAAACACAATCACCTAGTCTTTATCAAGGTAATTTTGTTACATTATTCTGCATATATTTTTAAATTTCAATCTCTAATACTTTTTTAATGTTTTCTCATAAGTAGATAATAATTGGGTTCAAAGAATATGTTGAAGGTGTTTTGAGAGAGGCTATAATCGGAAAATAAAAAACTTTACTTATATGTTATATAACAACTAATATTTTGTATGTTCTTGCAACTCCAATATTATTCAGGGACTATTTGTGTTTTATGTTGTGGCAAACACTAGAAATATAAAATTGAAAAATGGTTTTATGTTTTAGTATTATGTTATGGTAAATTTAGGTATCTATTTGTTCAAGGCTAAATCAAAGACATCATGTATTTCTCCATGATGAAATTTTTACTTGTTGTACTTTAGGCTTTACTTTGTAATAAATGTTATGTTTGTATTTTGGTAAACGATATTTTGAATGTCTCTTGGTTGTGTAGAGTTGTACTTGATTGTTTTAGATTTTTTATAAAATTGATTCTAAATAGTAGATTGTTTAATTTTGATATAATAGTTGAATATGAAACATCAAACATGTTTAGTAATTAATGAAATGTAATGGAGTAATAAATGGTTTGGTATCAAAGAGCATGGAAACAATTATCATTATTTAGAGACCAATATAATGATCATTTTTTAATCTTTATATATTTGGTCACTAAATTGGTTTCTATATAATATGGTCATTAAATTGGTTTCTATATAAATTGGTTTTTATAAAATATGGTCACTAAATTCGTTTCTACAAAATATGGTCACTAAATTGATTTCTATAAAATATGGTCATTAAATTGGTTTCTATATAAAATGGTCACTAAATTGGTTTTTATATATTTGGTGGTTAAATTGTTTTTTGTACATTTGGTCACTAAATTTGTTTTAACATAATTGGTTACTAAATTGATTTCAACATAATTGGTTACTAAATTGGTTTCAACATCATTTGTTACTAAATTGATTTCAACATAATTGGTTACTAAATTGATTTCAACATAATTGGTCACCAAATTGGTTTCAACATAATTGGTCACTAAATTGGTTTCTAAATTAGAAACTAAATTGGTAGCTAAAATTAGCTACCTATGATTTAGTTACTTATGATTATTAGACTCTAAATTAGGGATGGCAAATAAATTTGTTTCCGTGGGTATTGTCCGAACTCGTCCCCGCTTTGATGGGCATGGGAATGTACATATCCGTCTTGTCCCCGTCCCCATACATGCCATAATACATGTTCCCGCCATATCTCTGTCCCCGTTTAAATTATTAAAATATTCACAATTAATTAAGTAACTTTATATATATATATATATATATATATATATATATATATATATATATTACTGCCCACTTTCTATTTTTTATTTCTTCTAATTGTTTGGTTTTTTATGAAATTCATTCGCATCTTCAATATATTTTTCATCTTATCATAACTTTTATAAATAAGTACGTCCAAATGATGTATGTAAATTAAATATTTATGATGTCTCACATTTAAATATTTCCATTCTTTTTTAACATTTTTATTCATTGTATATTTTCCTTTCGCATGATAATGTTTAACACTCTCAATTTAAGTGTTTAATAGCATAAACATTTCATTTATTAGGTAATATAAAAAAATTATCTTTCTTTACTCTACTATTATTAATGTTTGTTTCATTTGAAGAACTTTTGTTTTGTTAAAACAATATTTGTTATTTCTCAACTATTAACTATGTTGATATTTGAAAACATTTCTTAGATCTCTAAGGTATTTTTCATCTTATCATATCCTTTAAGGGTTAAATATGTTTTTGGTCTCTTAACTTTCAGTGAATTTTGGAATTAGTCCATTTCGAAACTTTGAACCAATTTAGTCCTTCATCTTTCGAAATACATGGATTTAGTCCTTTTGATCAAAGTTTGTTAGGTTTATTTGATGTTTCGTACGCATTTTAGGATTGTATTTGAGTTGTTTATACTGTTTAACACATTTTTGCTTTAATGTTAAGTCAAATACTATTATGAAACGCATTTGAAATGTCAAATAAACTTAACAAAATTTTATTAAAATGACTAAATTCACGTATTTCAAGAGATGAAGGACTAAATTGGTCCAAAGTTTCGAAATGGACTAATTATGAAAGTTAAGGGACCAAAAACATATTTAACCTTATCCTTAATATACATTTGTTTTCCTTTGTGCAATTTTGTTCAATAGTTTCTCAAATTGTTTTTAAGACACACATTTGATATTTTTTTAATATTTTTATTTGTTGTTTATTTTTATCACGTAGAACACTATTTTGATATATTTTATATAATTTTTATCAATCATATTGTAATTTTGTCACTTTAATTGTATAAATAAAATTTATTTACTATAATATAAAACTTTAGTGTAATTTGTCATGAATTTTTTTTATCACCATCCAACATATATTGAAGTTCAAAAGATAGAAGATCTATGTTAAAATTTTATTATTATTAGTTTAATATTTGTTCTTTATGTAATTTTAATCTAGTGATGTATTATAACTTTTATTAGTGTATAAAAAGATATTCATTAGAATTTAAAAAATTGCAGTAAACAGACATTTAAATTATTTTAATTTAAATATTTGTTTTCCTTTTATATTTTTTAAAAATATTTTTAAATATAAATTTTATCAACTTGTTTGCAAATTTCATAAATGTTTTTATTCTCATGAAATTTTATTTGGTATTCTAATATGAAATGTATACAATTATAATTTCTTTCTAAATATTTGATATCGGAAAAACAACCTTTCTCTTAATATTAAATATTTGATAATATTATATTTTCTTTACCGTAAATTTTTATTATTTTATAAAACTTAATTAATTCATATTCAAATAGTAAGAATACGGGTACGAGAATATACCCATTACTCGGTGGGAATGGGACAAAAGTTTGATACCCGTTGGATTTAGGTACGAGGATGGGGATGAATTTTTTTCGTAGAGATGGGTATGGGATCGTGAAACCCATCTTTGTCCCGTTGTCATCCCTATTCTAAATTGGTCACTAATTGAATTATTGGCAAATTTTATCATTTTAGTGACCAAAAAAATAGTTTCTAAAACCAACTTTTCTTGTAGTATTTGTTTTGATATTTTATGATATAATTAAATATGATAATTATTTAAAAATACAAAATAAAATATCTAAAGATATATTTTCCCCAAATTATCATTTACCATAAATATTATGAATTATCATAGCCCTTTTCTTGGAAAAAGATAGAGAAAATCCCAAGGTCCATTTTTGGTTGCCCGTTCCATCTTTTTCGCTTAACCAAACTACAGTTTTTCAAGCTTTTCTTGCCTTCTTCATGCAATGCTTAACTTGGATTTTTGTGATTTTGATAATTTTCTATTCTTGGATTTATCTTTAAGGTGTCATGAAACTTTATTAGTGTAGAGCCAGCTGTCAACAGCTGTCATTCTGTTATGTTTAGTTAGTATATAGCTGTCAATCTGTTGATGATCTGTTAGTATTGTTGTGTATAAATACATGTTATTGTAAAAATCAAATATAATCTACTCAATGTTCAGTTTTCTCTGCTAAGAGCATTTCTCCTTTTCTGTTCTTACTCCTTTCTATCATGGTATCAAGAGCCCGAAATCTCCATTAATGGAGTCGTCGCATCCTACTTTCTCAACCTCTTCCATTCCTTCTTTTCATCCTATCTCTGAGAAGCTGAGTGAGTCCAACTTTCTTTTATGGCGGCAGCAAGTTCAACCAGTGATCAAAGTGCACAAACTGCAGAGGTTTGTTGTGAATCCTGTTATTCCCATACAGTTTCTTACTGAAGATGATCGTGCAGAAGGCAATGAGAATCTAGCGTACTCTACTTGGGAACAACAAGACCAAGTCCTTCTATCGTGGCTTCAATCAACGCTTTCTTCTTCAATTTTGTCTCGATTGATCGGTTGTGAACATTCGTATGAAGTTTGGGACCAACTTCATGACTATTTTCAAAAACAGACACGTGCGAAAGCCAGACAATTACGAACAAAGCTTCGCACCACGACGCTTGAGCAAAAATCAATGTCTGAGTTCCTTCTTCGCATTAAGTGTCTGGTTGATGCTCTTAGCACTTCGCATTAACCACTGCCTATAACCGCGGAGGTGGTGGTTTTACTCGTGGCACTCGTGGTCGTGGAGGCAATGACAGAGGAAGAGGTAGTTATGCAAACTTCCAGTGCCAAGTTTGCTTGAAATTTGGCCATATTGTAGTTGTGTGTCATTATCGATTTGATTCTGATTATCAACTTAACTCAACATTAAGCCTTCAAGAGCTTGTGTTCTGTAATTCTTCCAGCACGTCAGATGTTCGACAAAATGCGTCACAGACCAAAAATGTTGTTCCAAGTGCAATGATCCTTAACTCTGAAAATCAAGATCTGAACCTTACTACATGGATCCCTGACTCTGGTGCTTCGTTTCATGTGACTAGAGAGTCTCAAAATATTCAATAACTCCAGTCCTTCGAAGGTCCAAACCAGATCTACATAGGCAATGGCCAAGGGCTCCCTGTTCAGTCGTCAGGTTCCACAAATATTTGTTCACCTTTAAATCGCAACTTTCCTTTAGCTCTTAATAAATTGTTGCTTGTTCCGTCTGTTACCAAGAATTTAATTAATGTCAGTCAGTTTTGCAAAGACAAACATGTCTTCTTTGAATTTCATCATAATCGTTGTGTTGTTAAATCACATGCCACAAATGAGATCTTGCTTCATGGCTCTTTGGGTCCTGATGGTCTCTATGTCTTTCCACAGTTACAGACTTCTCAATCTGCTGCTCAACCATCCTTGTCTGTCTTTTCTATGTCTCCGAGCACTACTACTAATAAAAGTGTTGATCCAAGGTTTTCTATTCAAAATTCCAAGCCATCTGAGTGTGTTGCTCCTACTTCTCAAACTTTGTGGCACCTTAGATTAGGTCATCCCAATTCAAATGTACTTAAAAAAATTTTGACTCATTGTAATATTCCCATATCAAATAAAAATTTGTTTGAGTTTTGTGCAGCTTGTTGTGTTGGAAAATCACATCGTTTACCCTCTTCCTCATCCCAACCTATTTATTTTGTTCCGCTTGAACTTGTCTATAGTGATTTATGGGGTCCTTCCAATGTTGTGTCAACAAATGGTTTCTCTTATTACATAAGCTTTGTTGATGCTTTCTCTAAGTTCACTTGGATTTATTTTCTGAAAAATAAGTCTAAAACCTTCACTGTTTTTCAGTAGTTTAAGGCCATGGTTGAACTGCAGTTTAATACCAAATTAAAGAGCATTCAAACAGATTGGGGGGTGAATTGAGACCTTTGTCTTCGTACTGTAAAAATCATGGTATTGTTCATAGGCTTATTTGTCCTCATACACATCATCAAAATGGTGTTGTTGAGAGGAAACATAGACATATTGTTGAGTTGGGAATGACTCTTCTTCATCAAGCCTCTCTTCCAATCAAGTTTAGGGACTTTGCCTTTCAAACCTCTGTTTACTTAATCAACTGGTTGCCCACATCCTCCTTACAGTTTCAAGTTCCATACATTGTCCTGTTTCACAAGTCTCCTGATTATGCCTTCTTGAGAAACTTTGGTTGCTCTTGTTATCCCTTTCTATGTCCCTATAACAAACACAAGTTGGAATTCAGGTCTCATGAATGTATATTTTTAGGCTATTCTTCTTCTCATAAGAGTTATAAGTGTTTGTCACCTAGTGGTCGTTTATATGTTTCCAAGGATGTTGCCTTTAATGAGTTGAAGTATCCTTTTCATGACTTATTTCCCACCACTAGTAATAAATATGTTGTTTCTCCCATTGTGGATACTTTGCCCAGTGCCAATATTCCAATTGTTTCATCTTTTCCTTCTACTCCAGGTGTAACCAGTCAGTTTTCTCCACCCACCAATACTACTTCTGATGTTATTCCTCATGAGCCCATTGTTATTGCTCCTGTTTCTGGTCAGTCTCCAGGTTCTATAGTCATTCTTCTCCTCCTCATTCCTCTCCACAAAATATACATCCTATGCAGACCAAGTCTAAGCTGGAGTTTTTAAACCCAAAGTTCACCCTTCTCTTCTGTTAACAACCTATGAACCCAATGTGTGAAACAGGCCCTTGCTGATCCTGAGTGGTTTGCTGTTATGAAACAAGAGTTTCAAGCTCTTATTGATAATAATACTTGGGACTTAGTTACTCTTCCGAATGATAGACAACCAGTGGGTTGTAAGTGGGTTTTTCGCATAAAAGAAAATGTTGATGGTTCTGTGAACAGGTACAAAGCCCGCTTAGTGGCTAAAGGATTCCATCAAGTTGTGGGTTGTGATTTTACTGAGACATTCTCTCTTGTCATAAAACATGTTACCATTCGATTGATTCTTACTCTTGTTGTTACTAACAATTGGGATTTGTTTCAGCTCGATGTTAATAATGCATTCCTAAATGGTTCTCTTCAAGAAACTATATATATGCAACAGCCACCAGGATTTGACAGTGGTGATAAATCTCTGGTTTGCAAACTTAATAAAGCCATATATGGTCTTAAGCAAGCCCCGAGGCAGTGGTTTCAACGTCTAAAACAGATTCTGCTACAGCTTGGTTTTGTTGATAGCAAGTGTGATCCTTCTTTGTTCATTTATAGAGATAACAACAATACTGTGTATGTTTTAATATATGTGGACGACATCATAATTACTGGCAGTTGTGTTTCTCTGGTTCAACACTTTATATCTCAACTTCATTCTAACTTTTCTCGTAAACAATTGGGTAAATTGGATTACTTTCTTGGTATAGAGGTTAAGTCTCTTCTTGATGGCTCTCTTGTTCTGACTCAAAGCAAGTATATTAGAGATCTCTTACAAAAGACTAAAATGGTTGAAGCCCAACCTGTTTCATCACCCATGACAGTGCATTGCAAACTCAGTAAACATGGGACAGACTATTTTCATGACCCTTCTCTTTACAGGTCAGTTGTTGGTGCCCTTCAGTATGTTACTGTAACTCGTCCCGAGTTAAGCTATGCTGTTAATAAAGTGTGCCAGTTTATGGCTACTCCATTGGATTCACATTGGGTTGCTGTAAAGCGTATTTTGCGATACTTAAAAGGCTTTGTCAGTCATGGCTTACATATTCAAGCAGCTCCTTCCTCCAAACCGTTTCTCATCAAAGCTCTATGTGATTCGGATTGGGCCTCTGATCTTGATGATCGACGTTCTACGTCAGGGGCTGCAATCTATTTTGGACCCAATCTTGTCTCTTGGTGGTCGAAGAAACAAACTGTTGTTGCTAGGTCCTCCACTAAAGCAGAATATCGCTCTTTAGCAAGCGCTGCAACTGAAATTACCTGGATCCACACTCTTCTTGCTAAATTAGTTGTTTCCTCCGCTATGCCAGCCTTATATTGTGATAATCAGAGTGCGGTTGCTGTCACTCACAATCCAGTTTTACACTCTCGCACCAAACACATGGAAATAGATGTTTTCTTTGTCAGGGAAAAAGTCTTAACTCAGCAGCTTCAGGTTTTTCATATACCTGCAACAGATTAGTGGGCTGATGCCTTAACTAAGCCTCTATCTCCTAGCCGTTTTCTGTTTTTACGTTCCAAACTCAATGTTGTTGATTCATTTTGTAACTCTCAACCCCATTGAGTTTGAGGGGGGCTATTAGTGTAGAGCCAACTGTCAACAACTGTCATTTTGTTATGTTTAGTTAGTATACAACTGTCAATCTGTTGATGATCTGTTAGTATTGTTGTGTATAAATACATGCTATTGTAAACGTCAAATATAATCTACTCAATGTTCAGTTTTCTCTGCTAAGAGCATTTCTCCTTTTTTGTTCTTACTCCTTTCTATTAAACTTTAATCAATTTATTTTCACACCTAAAAAATATTCAAAGAACATTTATGCAACTAGAAATTTATTTTTAACATGTTTTTGTATCTCATTCTCAATAAACTCAATTATAACAAATCCCAATTAAATCAATCTTTTAAGAACAAAATTAAGTTAAAAATCTAGAATTAAACATTAAATGATGGCATAAATATGAAATGGGTTAAGTGGGTCAACCCACATTCAACCCGACTCGAATCCGTTTAACTCGTGTGTTAAGTGAGTATAAATCGGTTCAACCCACTTTTGAAAAAAATGAAATCTTTTTAACCCAACCCGACTTGAAGCTGTGGTGATTCGGGTTGGCTCATGAGTTAGAACCCATTTTGACATCTCTAGTCACTAACATTTAGGAGTGTCAACGTGAGCCAACTCAACTCACACAGATTGGCTCACCACGGGTTGAACTAAAAAAGGATCAACTTAACCCAGTTCACTTTTATTTTGTAAGCCGAAAATTTTTCAACTCGATCCGATCCACCCGGGGTTGGTGGATTAGTGGGTTGACTCACTAACGATTTTTTGTTTTGCAATTTATTTTATATATTTATTGTATTATAATGAGAGTGAATTGACTCAATTTTATTTTTTATAATAGTTGAATAAAAGTATTCACTTAATTCTCGAAATATTATTATAAAGATAGTAGTTAAAGATTAAAGTATCAACGTATATAACTTCGCAAACAAATAATTCAAACATTCAAACTATTCAAATATTATAGAATAACATTCTAGTATTTAAAAATATGAAATTGTTAACCTATATAATTAGAAGTAGTAAATAATTATAACCAAAAAAATGTTAAAAAATCGTAAAAAATTGTTGGTGGGTTAAGTGGGTCAACCCACCTTCAACTCGGCTCAAACCCGTTTAACCCGTAGATTAAGTGAGTCAGACTTAGTTCAACCCACTTCCAAGTGACTCGAGTTGACTTACAGGTTGGAACCCATTTTGACATATCTACTAACATTTGCTACCAAAGTTTTGGCTACCAAAAGAATTAGTCTTTAAATTGGTCACTACTTAAGAAATTGGTCTCTAAACATATTTTTTGTCACAAAAATTAGTCATTATTTAAAAAATTTCTTGTAGTGTTTAAATATATAATGATACAATAATAATACACTATTTAAAAATTTATATTATTACTCACGTAAAAGTTCTATCATTATTAAATTTTATTTTTAATATATAATTAAAACAACCTTCAAAAGGTTATAATTTTCATCACCTTCAATTAAAATTAAGAAAAATTTGCAGCTTCTGTTAATTCAATTAATCAAACCTATTGTCGTTGTCATTTCATAGCCAATTGTTCTACATCACCAATATTTGACCAATTAAACTATCCATTTCGTCTTAAATTGGATAGTTCCGATTAGAGTCCCATAAATTGAATAGTCATCAAGATCTTTTATATATATATATATATATATATATATATATATATATATATATATATATATATATATATATATATATATATTATTGTACCTAATAACTAAAAAAAATGTCACATTGTGAGATTTATTATTACATTCATACAAGAAAACAATCTACCATTTTCAATTCAAAATCTCACTTCAAAACAATTTACATTTGTGAGTTATATTTTGTATATACCATTAAACTTTCTCGTTTTTACTGTCTAATGCAAAACTTTGAACTCATACTTCCATTCCTATCGACAAAAGTTGATAATCATGTAATATGGGATATTGAATATAACACATATTAATACTAACTTAATCGTTTACTATTTATAAATTACATCTCCACCACCTTTAAGTATTAATTGTAACGTGCTTCAATAAAAAAATAAAAGTTGAATTAATTCAGAAGAGAAAAAACACAAGTTCTATAGTCTTATGTTGTAGTGAGTAATCCCAGTGTACTATAGGAATAGGTAGAATGATCTAATGGAATAAGAGTTTTCAACTTTGTAGACCATAGAAGCTACCTAAATTTGAATAATCATGTATATATGAGTCAGAAAGAATCTTCATGACAACGCATTCTTTACTTTATCGTTTTCATATTTTGACTGCCCAAACTTTTCCTCCATAATCATCGTTGCCATTTTCTCAATCTTCCACTGCACTTCCTAACTTCACAAACTCTCAACTCATTCTTTTCACATTTCTATAACCTTCTGCACATTCCCGAAAACGATTCAAATGGAGTACTCTTCTGTTTTATAAATATGTACTTTGTCAAAGTTAAATACTCAAGTTCTAAAACTAATGATGTTAAAAACTGTGATAAAACCTATTAACAAGAACTCTTTGTCTAACTAAAGAACAAATGAACCGACAACGAAAATGCTCAAGTTTTGAGGTGGAAGAGGTTTAAGAATTCGAAAGTGTAAATTAGAAATTCTCAGAGTTAAATGAACAATAAAATCAGTAATAAGTATGGTAAAGTGGGTTTTGAATGTGAGTATGATATACAATTTAAATTTAATGATTGATTTGATGTTTTTAACTTGTTAACTCCCTTTGATTTGTTTTGGCCGACCTATCACATTGGTATTAAAAGTAGAATAGGACGACCCACTTCTTTTAATTAAAAAATAATTTAAAATATTAATTTTTATATTATATCATCTGAAAAATATAAATATGCAATAAAATTTTAAGGTTAAAATATCTTTTTTGTCTAAATTTTCGTCAAGTTTTGTTAAATCAGTCTTAATTTTGATTTTGTGTTCAAATAGGTCTTAATTTTCTTAAATTTTATTCAATTAGGTCTTTTTTTGCTAACACTATTTAAATCATTAACGACCATGGACAGTGACGGTCATGTGTCACTTCGTGGTTTTTTTAATTTTGTTTTAATTTTTTTTTAATTTTTTTTTAAATGTTCACGTATCAATCCAACAGCGTGTCACATGTCAGAGTTAAGGTTTTCTGTTTAATTTGGTCCCTATATTTGTTATTTTTGTTCAATTTAGTCCCAATTTTTGTTAAAATTGATCAATTTTGTCTCTATCGAAAATGAGACCAAATTTAATTTTTATATAGTATACAAAAATATTTATTTAAAAATGTGAATTTTAATATAAAAATTAAATTTGGTTTCAATTTGGAGAGAGACAAAATTGGTTCATGCTAACAAAAATTGGGATGAAATTGAACAAAAATCATGAATATAGGTACCAAATTGAATATAAAACATTGACTCTCACACGTGGCACACTGCTGGATATACACATGAACATTTAAAAAGATTTAAAAAAAATTAAAAAAACCACGAAGTGACATGTGGCCGTCACTGTTCATGGTCGTTAATGATTTAAACGATGTTACCAAAAAAATACCTAATTGAACAAAATTGACGAAAATTAAGACCTATTCGAGCACAAAAACAAAAGGTTAAATTACTCTTTTGGTCCCTCAATTTGTCAAGAAATTTCAGTTTGGTCCTCAAGTTTTCTGTTATCTCAATTTGGTCCTCATGTTCTTAAAAATAATTTAATTTGGTCCTTATTGTTAATTTTGACCAGACGGTATTCGGTGTTAAAGTCAACGCCACGTGTCAATTTCTAGTTTTTTTTTATTTTTTGAATTTTTTTGAATTTTTTTATTCTTTACACGTATCACTTCACAGTTGTGCCACGTGTCAAAATGACTCAATTTGGTCCCTATATTTGTTTTTAGTTTTAATTTAGTCCCAATTTTTTTTAAAATGAAGCAATATTGTTTCTCCTTAGATTGACACTCAATTTAATCTTTGTATACCACTTATGATGATATTCTTAATAAAATTGACGTTTTTATTAAATAATTGTAGAAATATTTTTAAACAAGTTTTTTTTAGTTTTATTATTAAACAAAGTTAAACCCCAAACTTAATTTCAAAAATTAACAATTTTGTCATCATATATAAAAGCATCAAGTGTAACATATTATACAAACTTAGTAAAAATTAAAAATCAAATAACTTGTCACACATAAGTTTAGGAATTAAATTTCAAGTTCAAAACAAAACCAAAGTCTAATATTTTGTATAGAATTTAAAGTTAATTTAAAATATGTATAGAAATATTTAATAAAAACGTTAATTTTAGTAAGAATATCACTATAAGATTTATAAAAAAGTAAATTTAGTGTCAATTTAAGGAAGGACAATATTACTTCATTTTTACAAAAATTGGGACTAAATTGAAACTAAAACCAAATATAGGAACCAAATTGAGTCACTTTGACACGTGACACAACTATAAAATGACCCGTGTAAAAATTAAAAATATTTTAAAAAAATTTAAAAAAATTCAAAAAAACCAGAAATTGACACATGGTTGACTTTAACACTACCTGGTCAAACTAACGATAAAGACCAAATTGAATCATTTCTAAGAAAGTGAGGACCAAATTGAGACAACGAAAAACTTGAGAACCAAACTAAAATTTCTTGAAAAATAGAGGGACCAAAAGAATAATTTAAGCAAAACAAAATTAGAACTGATTTGATAAAACTTGATGAAAATTGGAAAAAAAATGTATTTTAACCAAATTTTAATTTGAATCATTATCAGACATAAATTAAATTTTAACTATTAAGTATAAATAAAAAATCTAATAAGTAAAGACAATATTTTAATTTATTTTATTAGATTTACTATAATTTTATAATATATATATATATATATATATATATATATATATATATATATATATATATATATATATATTAAAAGAGACAGGTTATTCTTAAATAAAGTCATATTAGATAATTATTAACATTAACATTTTAGTTATTTATTTGACATCTCAAAATTCATCAATTATTTATCATTATATAAAAATTTAATAAAAATAAATAAATATAATTATACAAAATGTGAAAGACACCATTATCATAAAAATTATACTTCACGAATTATATAAACAAACTATATTATTACAAAAAGAATTTAATAAATACATGAAAATAGAATATTAAAATATTTATATTGTTCTAAAGCTAAATTTATTTTTAAGTATATTTATCAACATAATTTTTCTCAAAAAAATATAAAAATTTTAAACTGCTTAAAGAAAATACGTTAACTCATTATATCGTTCAACTTTTTCATCTATTTCTTATCAATGAAGCCAAAAGAAAATAAAATGATCATTTTGTGACTCTTAATATATGAACAGAAAAGGATAATTTTTATTTATAAGTTTTGAGTGGGAAGAGGAACTTAAAGCTAAATATTAATTAATTAATTAACATTTAACCTATTTCTGAATTGAAGAAATCATTAGGAAGGAGTTAATGTTCGAGTTGTTTATGATGCAAGCAAAAATAATTAATCTAAATAGAATTGACGAAAAGCATAGTGTGAAAGAAAGTGTTGCAAAGTATTTGTTTTTTGAGAAACATGGAATGGTTGGTGGCATTTATTTTGGTTTTGTAACACTTGATTTGTACCCAACATCTCTGACAATTGAGTAGGCAAGAAAACCAATTTAATTAAATGTTCCCTTCAAACACAGGTAAGTTGGGCAAGGAGGGAAAGAGACCAAACAACAAATTCACACAAAACAAATTTTACCCTTTCAACCCTTTTTTCTCTCCCTTTCACTTTCATTGCAAATCTTATTCATTACATAATATAAAATACACTTTATAAAAATAAATAGTAACAAATATCAATTTTCAACTTTTAGGAGTTTTGGTCTTTGAAGACGAATTGGATAGAGCACATCTTCAACATTTGAATACGTGACAACGACAACATTCGTGAAAAAGTTGGATTCATCAACATAACAGAAAAAAACATGAAATTTCTATGCAAATTTGGATAAAAGCATCAACATTTGGTAACCCAAAATTGACATTGTGCTGCTTTATGGGCAAATGGTGGAATTAAGTAATATATTTAAAATTGTGATTTGAAGCAATTCAAGAATCACATTATGAAGGTTTGGATATGATATCTTTGAGTTTTCAAGAAACTCTATCATTGCATGTCTGCAAGATTTTTCCTGTGCTCCTCAAGTTTTATTTTTTATGGCCACCATCATTGCTTTTGGCAGTGGTTTCAGCCCCCGTGAATGGTCCACTTTTGTGGTGGTTTCTCAACTGTAATCATAAGTCACGTGTTTTAGGAACCATCAAATTTCTCCTTTAATACTTTTTTCCTTACAACATTTCGAAATTCACAAGGTTTGACTAATCCATTTTCATAAAATCATTTTTCATACTTTGAATTATATTGTAAGTTATATTACTTTTTTTTTAGCTAAATAACTTATTTTACTTGTTATATACTTCGCTGTGTATTTTATCATTCAATTATCATTTTATCATAAAAAAATGTTTAAAAATAGTATGAGAAAGACGGAATAAGTAAAGAATTTTTCCACATTGTTGTTGCCTTGTCGTTACGCAATGGTTTGATATCGTGGACAAACGAAATACTTATTATTAATATTTTTATGGTGAAAAGTTATTAATAATCTGTAGGCCAGATATGACTGTTTTACAATTGCGTGAAACTAAATAGAAGTTAATTTACGAAATTAGTGTAATTTTTAGCAATATTTACTTATGTGGACAGAATTTTGAAAAATTACATAAATAAGTAAATCGCATTTAATAAACTAGACTTCAAAATAAAGAGATGGCGTTTGTAAGATCCAATATTTTCTGTCCTTATGTTTAAGGTTGTCCCAAATTTAATTGGGCCATAGGGCTGACCCATAGGGTGTTAAATGTTCCTGAGGCAGCCAAACCCCTCTCACTTTCGTCATTCTGCGAAAATAGTATTCTCATCTCTCTCTTTTTCCCATCCAGAGCTCTATTAGGGTTTAACCCCAATCCTCTTCAAGTTGGTTCCAATCCAGATTCTTCCACTCCACCTCTCGAAGCTGTGCTCCTTGAGCTACTATTCTCCACGGTTCGAGTGTCGAAGCCCTTAGCTAACACTTTCCAAGTAAGGGAAGTTAGGGTTTTGGGTTTTAAATGATTTTTGGCTTGATTAGAGCCTGTTGGGTGTTTGTATGAACTGTATGATTGCGATAACTATGAGAAATGCTTGGTATTGCTATTTGGGTGCGAATACATGACTGTTGCAGGAAGGACAATGGCGATATTTGTTGCTCTCGCCCAAGCGAGACTGACTCGCCCAGGCGAGACTTGTAGGAACAGACTAGGGGTTTCACGAACTCTCGCTCAAGCAGAGAGCTCTGGTTTTGAGCGAGGCATTGTCTCGCTCAAGCGAGAGACGCTCGCCTAAGCGAGAAGGCGTGGAAGCCTTGGGGTGCCGTTGTGGTTTAGCCCAAGCGAGGAACCTCGCCTTTGGGCGACGGGTTGTCTCGCTCAAGCGAGGGAGGGCTCGTCTAAGCGAGCCTGCGAAAGTCTCCCAGCGCCCTTGTCATGGTCTCGCCTAAGCGAGAGTCTACCACCTAAGCGAGGGCACTCCTCTCGCCTAAGAGAGGGCTCTTGGCTTGAGCAAGACCTACTGCAGGTTATTTTGTTTTTATTCACTTGGTTAATTGGATCATTTGATTTATGATATACTCTATATAATGCATAGGCTTGTGAAATGAAATGCATGGTATAACCTGTGGTTATAAATTGGATAGATGTGATTTGTGATCTTGGCATGTGAAACAAATGAGATGGTTGGTAATCAAAGAGGCATGGTATTGGTATGAGATGAAGCCCTATACTCATGAATTGGGAATAACCTGTGGTATGGATTCAACATGTGATATGAATGAGGATTGGTTACAGAGATTGGTATGAAATTATATGCATGATGAGTATTCCTTTATTGTTTAATTATGGTTGGTCTGTGGTCAGTGCGTAATTTCTTGGAATCTCTAGGTGAGATTTCAGGGTCGTGCTTCAATAGTCAAGACGTAATTCCATGACCCCTATTAGTGGGTGTTCATGGTGGTGCCCTATCTGTATAATTTGGTAAGGATTCAAGGTAAGGTTGCATCCTGACACTCTAAGGAGTCAGTTAGTCTCACTTAGAGCGGACTGACTCTTGTGGTGAGAGTAGCAGGAGGCCTGAAACTCATTAAGGGCTTACCTTGTGTGGGGGGGATTGGAAACATTGTAACACTTGTAACACTTAGCTCAGGGGTGAGCAGAGATATCCACCACAAGTGCAAGCATCCGCTGAATTCGACCTAATTATACATATCCGGATGAGTCGAGTCGAGTCTTAGGGTATTGATTTGAAAGTCATAACATGCTTGGGTGATGTATGTATAGTTGATTGTGAAAGTGTATCTGATCGCATGATGAAACTATATTTTTGGGCTCTAGCTTACCCTTCTGTTTGTTGTTGTATGTTCTGTGGTGTGGTCTTTTCTTTTGCAATGATCATCAACTTGTTGATGTGAGCAGAGGTGAGAACTCCCCATAATCATCAAGGTGATGGAGGTTTTGTTGCATAGTTTGCTTGGACTGGATCTAAGTTTGTTTGGGCTTTCTTTTTTGGGCTATAGCCCATGTACTAGTCTGTCTTTTAAATTCCTATTTGATTACTGTTCAATGTTGTAACTGGTTTAGTTTTGGCATCGTGGTGTGTCTTGGATAATTGTAAGGAGTTATGTTTTAAAAACTCCAAGATCGTGCTGCTATATTATTTTAACGTGACACTTCCTTTAATTATGTCTATTGATTAAATGGGACGTTACAACGTTTTTATTTATGACTTCAGAAATTGTATTCCAGATATACGACTTCCCCTTTTTATTATTATCGTTTTTAGTTGAGGAAAACTTAATTTTTACATAGTCATAATCATTTAATAACCATTTACTTCTATTTTGGGATCATTTAATAAAATGGTGCAAGTTTTTTTCAAAATTTACAAATATGGACAGTTTTCTAAAAAATGAAAAAATACTTTGACACCATTTAATAATTATTTGATATTTATGAAAAGGTAAAATGATCTTAAGAAAAAAAAAAGTAAACTTTTATATTTGTAAATGAAAAAAAAAAGTAAAAAGTGATGAATGATAATATTAAATGCGAGTAAAAAAATTTAGAACAAACATTATATTCTTTAAAGAATTAAAAAATTGTTTAAGTGATCTTTGAAAAACACATCTCAAAATAAAAAGTTGAATTTAATCACTCTCCCAACCACACCAAGAACTAACTACAAAAGTACAAATCCCTCAGTACATAATACACAACCATAAAGAGCTCACTAAAAACTCAAGTACACAATAAGTTGTCATCAATATTCCCTAAGTCCCGCTTACTGTATACTATGAAATCTCTCAGTACATAATAAGCAGCCACTAATACTCTATAAGTCGCTTATTATGTACTGAGGAATCTCTTAGTACACAGTACGCGGCCATCAACACTCTATAATATGCTTACTATATACTGAGGAATCCCTCAGTACATAGTAAGCGGCCACCAGCATTCTATAAGTCGCTTACTATGTATCGAGGAATCCATCAGTACACAGTAAGTGACCACTAGCACTCTATAAGTCACTATGTATTAATGAATCCTTCAGTACATAGTAAGCGACCATTGACACCCTCTAAGCCACTTACTATGTATTAAGGAATTTCTCAGTACATAGTAAGCGATCATCAACACTATTTGAGTCGCTTACTATGTACTGAGAAATCCCTTAGTACACAGTAAGCAACCAACAATACCCAACTAGTGTGTGGTAAGGAAGACTCCATAACGTGACATGTGGCCCCAACATTCTACAAAGCCACATATATTACAAAATTTTATGATAAACAATAACTAACTCTATTTACTTAGATGATTTCCTAGCACAAGTGCCCAGCTCCTAAATCCCATATGACCCCTTACCGGATACTTAGTGCTCTGAACCTCCCCCAAAATATGTGGTACTCGGCCCAATCAATTCACAAGCTACCTACCAGCAACTATTAAGGGTTATTCTGGTAATCTTTTCTGTTTTTACTAGATCCAAGAATAGTTAAAAAGGTATTTTGGACCCACAAGTAAAAAGGTATAAATAGTACATTGTTATATGCATTCATTATGCATTAAAATATTCTTTGAATCTCTGACATCACCGGTGCTAACTTAAACATCAGATTGTCTTTTGCATACACACTGCACCGTGATCGGAGCTTCGTAGAATTAAGGAAACGCCAAGCCAACAACTGGATACCAGAGCAGTAGAGAAGATTTGTGGAGTACAACTTGGTCCTATAAGAACAATTACTATGATTTTAATTTAAAAATAAATTGTGTTCTAGATTCATGACTTTAATTTTTTTTATTAATTATTATTGAAGTTGTACATACTACCAACGATTTCATTTTTTTTTTTTGGAAGAGTTATAATATAGTGCTAGATTGATCTAATGGTAAAAGTTTAAAGGGTTTAACTCTTTTTTTCTTTACTATGAAACATATAAGTTTGGTTTAAAGAATTTGAGAAAAGTGTGATGAAAGAAATTGTTTATTTTCAATTCTATTCATTAATAAAATATTAACAATTAATATTTGTGGATAAAAAAAATATTTTGTATTTGACTTTTTGTCTCTTAAATTCATCTTTTAGAAGTTGTGCTGTGAGCATCTGACTTCATTTTTCACTTTTTTTTTAACCAGCATTTTGTTTTAAGTTTTCATATTTTTATTTCTTCTATTTTACTTCTAAGAAGTAACTCAACGACTTCTCTGGTTTTCCTCAAATATTGTTTTTAACTTTCTATTTTTTAGTTATTTTTATTTTTAAATATTTACATCAATTTCATTAATAGAACTTATTTTTTGTATTTTCAATGTATTTTCATATATATATATATATATATATATATATATATATAATTTCGAGATGTTTATTTAAATGCTTTAATTTATTTTTTATTTTTGTTTATTTTAAATTAATCCTTTAATAATTTGATTATTAAAGTTTTTTAAATAAGAATGAATAAGAATTACATAAAATTTAAGAACCATATTACTTAAAAAGATTAAAATAAAAGTATTTGTATAAATAAGTTTAAAAAAAGAGAAAAGTAAAAAGTAGTTATAATTTTTATTTTTCATTTATTAATCAGAATGTTAAAAATATGTATTAAAATAAAAAAATGTTTACACAAATTTGAAAGATTTGTACTAATCAAATTATTAAAAAATAATAACCTAAAATAAACAAAAATTAAAAAAATTAAACTATTTAAATAAATATCTCAAAACTAGAAAAAATTGATTATATAAAAATTGAATAGCGTTAAAAGAATAAATATTTATTAATCAAATTAACATAAAAATTTTAACAAAATTAAAAAATCAGAAAAAGAAAAGTAGAAGCCAAATCTGAAAAATTAAAGAAGTCGTGTAATGGCTTCACAACTTCTAAGAAGTAACAAAAAAATTACAAAACGAAGATGTGAATACGTGAAACAAAATAGAATTAAATGGTAATGAGTGTGTAAAAGATTAAGTCTTAATAATATGGATCGACCTTCGTAAAAACTAGCGTAAACACAAGCGCGATAACGCATGTGTGTATGTAATTTTTTTAAATATGCTTGACATTATATTAGTAGGTGATAATATTGTAATATTATTAAGTTAATATATAAACTAAAATTATATTTATTAAAAATAAAGTGAAATATATCAGAACAGATAAAAAAATAACCATTGGTAAATAAAGAAGAAAAAAAGAAACAAAGATAACCGATTTTATAAAAAGCTTGTAAAAGTAACGATCAATCTTTAAAAATTTAATAAATTATTATATTTAAAGGGTAAAATTGGTATTTTGAAATGTAGACACAAAGAAGGGAATCTCCATTATATATTGTTATAGATAAAAGGTGAAGTCGGATATCTAAATACGATTTTTAAAGTCTTATAAAAAAATGCGACTTCTTTATTGTGTTTATTAAACATATTTACTTATTTCTATAATATTTAAAAATTTTGTTTATACGTGTAAATGTTGTAAAAACTTGCACTGGTTTCGTAATTAACCGATGTTACACTATGCATAAGGAAAAATTGTTATATACATAGGCTATAAAAATTACTTTAATAAATTCAACCCATTCTCTCATTTTTAAAATGCAAATTAACAATTGTTTTCTCAATTAAAACTTAATAGTAGTTATAACATAGTCTATATCGCGATACGTAATATGTCGCAACTTGTTTATTTATGTATTGTATATAAGATATATAAAAATTATAGGTTAAATATTTTTTTCTTTTTTAAATTTTAGTGTGAAATTAGAATTAGTTCAAATTTTAACGTATTTTAGTCCCAAATTTAAAAATCGATAGAAATAATTTTCTTAATTTAATTATGTTAATTATTCTTTACGTGTCTAATAGCGTGTTAAATTAATGTTTGAGCTGTTTATACATATTTCTACTCAAATACTAATCAAGAACATCGTTAAAAATGTAACAAACATTTAATATCATGAATTAAGATGATTATATTCATTTATTTTTAAAATTTAGAGACTAAAATATATCAAAGTTTGAAATAGAGATAAATTCTAATTTTACGTCCAAGTTTAGTGTAAGGCCCATTAAAATTGTTTTATTCCCTCTGCCCTAAATTAAAGGGTTGCCCATTGTGAGTGGGCCTAAGGACTGGACCAACAGATAAAACCACCCTAAGTCTGTCCTAACTCCCATTTTCCCCTCACTTTCAGAGAACCTTGAGCCATAGTCGTCGACATCTCTGCTAGGTTTGATCCCTCACCACCGTCAAGTTACGCTCAAGCTCCTTCTTGCTCAACGTAAGTATTCCTTCCTAGATCATGTTGGTTCCCCTTTAATCGTCTTTCGTTTCCCAGTTAGGATCTCCTGTTAATCACATCTACTGCTTCTGTTCCGCTTTTATATCAGCCTTGTAGTTCCTCCCTAGAGCTGTGTGCTCGTGGTCATGACGTCAAGGTCCTTGCTAACCCTTTTCCAGGTACGAGAAGTTAGGGTTTTTGCGAAATTGTTGGTACCCATGATTGCTTATGTAATATTCGTGTGATTTGATGGTCTGTATACTACTTTGAGTTTGTGAAATATGTTATTGCGTTGTTTGGCTTGGTCTTTGGTCTGTTATGCGAGTGAACAATGGGTGAGTACTGATAATCTCGCCCAAGCGAGCTTGCCTCGCCTAGGCGAGATGAGCAGAGGCTCGCCCAGGTATTCTCGCGCGATGGGTCGCTCAGGCGACCAACTCAATTTGAGCGAGCGAGCATCTCGCCCAGGCAAGGAGGGTCTCGCCTAAGCGAGACAGCGCAGAGGCCACTGTTCCAGGATTTTGAGCCCTCGCCTAGGCGAAAAGAGCTCGCCTGAGCGAGAGACTCTCTCGCTTGAGCGAGACTCCTATGCCTGAGCGAGAGGTTGGGCGAGAGTGCGGTCTAGTTTGTCATTTCTTCCCCATTCTTGGATGTTTGGCATGTAATTAATTGGATTATTGTATGATGGCATGATGGGGATGAGTATACATGATTAGGGGAGGTTTACATGTGGTAAATTGTGAGTTTGGCATGATCTTTATGTGAATTGTACATGAGGGGTTGGATATGTGTGTGGTCACAAATTTGGCATGAGGAACATTGATGGTTGGTAATCCAGTGGTATGGTATTGGTATGGGAGGAGACACTTTACTCATGGTTGGTAATAATGAGTTGGTATTGATTCAACATATGATTAATGAAGGTTGGTTATGAATTTTGGTATGAGGTTCTTATGCATGATGCATGTATCTATTGCTTGGTTGTTTATGTATGTTTGATATGTGGTCAATACGTAATTCCTTGGGATCTTTAGGTGAGATCCTTAAGGTCGTGCTTTAGTGGTCGGGACGTAATTTCATGACCCCTGTTAGTGGGTGTCCATGGTGGTGCCCCATCTATATAACTTGGTAAGGATTCAAGGTAAGTATTGCATCCTGACACTCTAAGGAGTCAGTTAGTCTCACTTTGGGTGATGTAAATGATGTTGGTTGTGAAAGTGTATTCTGTTTCTTTTTATGCTCTCGTAGGTAGAAGGATCTGAAGTCTCAATTGAGCTTGAGTTTCTTAATCAACAAAATCTTATCTTGAGTATGGACAATAAAGCACTTAAGCAACGTTTAGAAAATATAGCACAAGATCAGCTTATCAAATATTGTAAGTTTCTATGATACGAGCATTATCCCTTTTAAAGTAACATAAGTTTTTTATTTATTTTTTTTAACTTGGAAATGTCAATTGAATACTATGAATTTGGAGGAAGTTGTTTATATAAGCTTAAATTGAAATCTTTGTGAATTCGTGATACATTGTATTGTATAAGGTTAATTGAAAAAGAACACATTAGGTTTATCTGAGTTTGATTATATCATATAAGTGGCAGGGAAGGGGAAAGTTAATCAAATTCTATTTTCTATGTGCCATAGCATGGTTGCAAGTAGAATTACCGTACTAAGATCAGGGAAAAGGAAGTTTGATATTTTTGGGGTGGTAACTTAAGGATCTTAAAACCATGGTGAAAATATAGTTCCTATGCATAAAATAATAAAATTAGCTGGATTATAAAGTAATATGTGTCATTGAAGATGACTAGGCTTTGCGCACGAACACTCAACTAGGATTCTATCTTTAATTTGATCATCAAGTCCCTTATTGAAGGTTTACTTTGTCAAGCATGATATCACAAACGTGTAGTGTTTCATGCCAGGCTTACTATTAGCCATTAGAAAAGTAGTGCGTCTCAAGGTAGCTACCTAATCACATGAATTCTTTGCATCATTCAGGTTCATCTGGCTCAAGATTTTTATTGTCACTTTATGGACCATGCAGAATTTGGTATGAATTCATGGTGGCACTTGTAACAATTGTTTGTGCACGCACCACAGCCAATGCCCTTGACATTCAACAACTGCTCCTTTGTTAACAATACATGATCTTAGAAGGTGCTGAAGACTTCGATGCTATGTTGGAGAAGTCATGTTTTTACGAGAAAAAAAGGATAACTTGGAGTGAAAACTTTTACTGATGATATATGTAGTTTGGGATTCTCTTATCAAATTTATTTTCTTTGGGTATGATTGTGAAATGTGGTTGAAGAAACAAAACTTAGCTTGTATTATTCACTCTAGCTGATTTTGTAAATTTTATTTAAAATTGTAGATTTAGTTTTATTTTAATTCTTTTATGAATGTTATAGGAAAATTATAAATACAAAAAATTTAAAACCTTTTCCTTTTATAAATTTTCATTTATTTTATGATTTATGTATTATTAAAAAAAACGTAACAAATAAGGTGAGTTTGAAACCCTATGAAAAATTGTTGAAACTTGATTGTTGAGATAATGTGGTTTTAAATTGTAGGCATTAATGGGGTTCTCTAAACCCCAACCATTATCGGGGGTTTTGTAAACCCTAGTCATTACTAGAGGTTTTGTAAACCCCAAGCATTATCGGAGGTTTTATAAACCCCAACCATTACCAGGGGTATTGTAAACCCCAGTTAAGTTGCGCTAATACTAGGGGTTGCTAAAAACCTCCAGTAATCACTTAGCTACGTTGGTTCTTCCAAGGGAAGAAGGAACCCTAGGTAAAGTCATTAGTGGGGGTTAAAACCCCCAGAAATGCCAAATATAACCCCGGCTAAAAATAATTATTTTTGTAGTGCATGTTGGTTTTCATAGACGAAGATAAATCTTTTAGTCTAAGGTTGTAGTGATATCTTTGATTTGATATTTAAGGTTGGGTTAAATATGATTTCAGTTCATAAATTATAACGCGAAATTAGATTTTGTCTATATCCCAAATTTTGACATTGTTTGGTCATCAAACTTTAAAAATGAATAGATGTAGTCTTCGTCACCAAACAATGTTAAAGATTTGCTTATGTGACAAACAATGTTGTTATGTGTGTATCCACGTGTTGACACGTGTATGTCCACATCAGCGTATTGACACACGTGGTAACGTCATTTGCCATGTAACAAATCTTTAATGTTGTTTGGTCACGAGAATTACATCTATTCATTAATAAAATTTGGGAATGAAAATGAGTCAAAGTTTATATAGAGATAAAATCCAGTTTTGAATGAAAGTTAAAGAAATAAAAACATATTTAACCTTTTTAAACTTAAAAGTGAAGCCATGTTTCCTAATTAATATTAGATTATTTTGGCTTAACTAGAAAAAAAATATTATATATATGTATGTAGGTATGTATGTATGTACGTACGTATGTACTTATGTATGTGTGTGTGTGTATGTACGTACGTATGTATTTATGAATGTGTATGTATGCATGTATCCATGTAAGTTTGAGCTTCTTATATCAACCAAGTTTTATTGTAGTTTAGTAGATCTTAATGTTTGGTTGTGACTTGGTCACAATATTTGTATTTTATGCAAGAACATTGTACGATTGAAATTATTTGATATTATGAGTGTTGTTTAGAAGGATGGAAGGGTTGTAGTCATATTGTTGATGGATGAAATATTTATTTAGTTTGTTTTACAATTTGGATTAAGTTTTAAAATATATAAAACATAGTATGATTATATTGACTTAAGTTTTTTATTTAGAAAAGTTAATGAAATTAATTGTATAGAATCTTTTTCTGTGAACCATTTAGGTTGAAATGAATTTAAAAGACAAACTAAATTTAATTAAGTTAAATAAAGGATAATTTTTTATCGTAGTTTTGTTAATGTGTTGTGAAATGGTTACATGGAGTTATATTTATTATCGTGTTATATTGATACTTAAGTAATGTGCTAGGTGCTTTGTAAATCGTTGAATAATCAAAGGTACATTACTATAGAATGAGCTTTTCACGATGGTTCAAACAGTCCTCTAATGAAGGTTTTTGAATTGTCATAGATGTCATCATCGTTAAAAGTCTGAAAAATTGACGATGGTTAAAATAATTGTATTTATAAGTTTAAAATGATGATGGTTGTTATTGAACTGTCGTTAAAAGTCATAAAAAAAATAATAATGTGTTGCATATCAGGACGAGATTAACATAGGCAAACCTACTAGATTATAGCAGAAAAGCATTTTCATTTGAGTGTTAACAAAGACACATAAGTTTTCCATGGGTTCACCATTTGCTTGCTTGTGAAGTCATAGAGATAAATTAGAAACAAGTAAACAAATTCTTGAAAACATGTGAAGTACCAACCATAGGTGAGGAGAAGACTCGTGGTGAGCAAGGGTTTTGCGGTACGATGCGAAGAGTTTTACGAAAGAGCCTCGTAGTGTTGCGTGAAGTGCTTCGTGAAGGAGACTTGCAACCACAATGCGATAGAGACTTGCGGCATGCTGTGAGATTGGCAATGCTTCGCGACTGCTGGAGATTCGTGTATAGTGGTTCACGACTAGTGGAGGCTTGCGGAGGTTCACCATTAGTGATAGTGACAATTGTGAAAATGCAGAGAGAAGAGAAAATGAAAGTGCATAGGGAAGAGGAAACACTCAAATGAAAGTCGTGCAAGGGAAAGAAGTGCATCTTATTTTTATGAAAGTATTGCACATTCGACGATGAGATATTTTTAACAACGATTCTCTATGTGATCATCATTATTTCTTGCTTGTCCCACTTTTAACGACAGTTCTCTATATATATGTCGTCATTTTCACCTTTAATGATGGTTATTTAGCCAAGCCTTGTTAAAAATTTTGCACAAATTGCAATTTTGTCATTGTGCGTTGTTTTACTATGGTGGCTTGGTAAATATTGTCAATCCATATGGAAAACTTTGCACTAGTGGTATCATTTTTAGTTATTTGAGTATTTTTTAAGGCTGTATAAAACTCTCCTTTATTTTTCTTGCATCATCCAACTCAATAGACCTCATAACCATTGATAATTTGAGATAGAGAAAAGTGAGTTTTACTTTGAGAATTTTGCTGAACAAATTTAATTTAACTCAATAAATCACTTTAAAGGAAAATAAAAAATTACAAAAACCACTCATTCGATAAATTTTTCAATGGATGCAATTTGAGAAAAAATGGTGCTTATTGCACAAATTTTGCTCAACAATTTGTTAAAAAAAAGTTGATTTAAAAAAGTTTTTATTTAATTAAACAAGTTTGACTAGTATATAACTATAATGGAAAATAATAAGTTGTATAGTTAATTGAATTATTTTTCTCTAACTAAATACGTTGAGTTTTGAATGTTGAATTGTAGTGAGTTTATGTAACTAATGTTTGATAAAGTGATGTGGTTACTATGGAGGTAATACTATATATGTTGTGTAGTTGTTAGATACATTGAACTTGTGATTCTTGTAAAGGGATTCTCTTGACTCGATGATTTATTGTACTCACATATGAAAATATATGAGGTGGTGAAAGTTGATGGATGTTTTATGACTTATGGTTTAAAACAAAATAAGTTTTGTTATAGAAATTTACCTTGTCACATTAGTGGATAATGTTTCTTACCATTTTCAAGTGTAGAATAGGATGATAGTGTGACAAGTGTAAAATCTTTAGAGTCTAAAATCAATGCATTTGTATCGCTTCCAAAAGTCAAATGTTTGTTTCTTATGGTTTGATGGTATGTGAGTATGATTATTTGTGGGATGTGCCATGTGATGCTTATAGGTTGTGACATGAGATAAATAAACATTGGAGTCAATGTGTATGATTGAAAATTGTGATTGGTGTGAATGTGGTATTGAAATATAATTTGTATAAGTTGATTTATTAATAAATGGTATCTATTTTGTTATGAAAGCTTTTGAATTACTAATTTACTCATTATATGATTTGTGTTAACTGCCATTTTTTGATTTGTTGCCATTTATATATGACAATCATATTTTATACGTGAGTAGAACATGTCATAAGTATATGAAATAAATTATAATTGAATCTTTAATACTAGTTTAGTGAGTAGAACATGTCACAAGTTTAGTGTGTTCAAATTGTTCAAGCAACCCTTTTACTAGTCCCATAAATATTTTCTTGTCAATGTTCTTAAGTATTTTACATATATAATGTCACAAATTATAAACGAACAATATAAGGTTACTTAACTATAAAAAAATTATTGCCATAATTAAAAAAATTACTGTGATTACAAAAAATCGTATAAGATTACTATAATTATAAAGAAATACCGCCATATTATATATATATATATATATATATATCATATAA
>Ga0214544_1003167_pt1 | contig 34344 bp, 19 predicted proteins | sample CNSS3metaG_FD_160074 | JGI IMG/M metagenome (GOLD analysis project Ga0214544, IMG submission 160074) | Root nodule microbial communities from cowpea collected in UCLA plant growth center, Los Angeles, California, USA - CNSS3 | ecosystem: Host-associated > Plants > Roots > Nodule | place: USA...
TGGAGGACGACTTCACCTTTAATGTCGTCCTCCACCACGACGACTTGACCCTATTTTGCAAAAAAAAATTCAAACGACCCTTTTTTACAAATTTTTGGTCAAAGTGACCCCTTTTTACAAAAAAGCCCATTACGTAAGTGCAGTGCATGCATCACTTTGCTTTTCTTCTCTTTCGTTTTTATTTCTCCTTGCTACCACATAGAATAATCAGTTTTATATTCTGTTTTGGAAATCATTGCTGCCACATTATACATATATTTTAGAAGAATAAAAAGGGCCAAAATATTTATCTTTTTGCTTCTCATATTTTCTTTTGAGTAGATGACCTAGGTTTAGGTTTGGGTTGAGGGATAAAAACCATTAGTTTTGGGTTCATTGAGGATTAGAAAAGAGGGAGAAGAAAACGACAAAGGAAGACTTGAGAGAAACCGTGAGGAGAGGGTGGAGTCGAGAGAGTCTGTGGTTGGTAAAGCTAAGGCAGCGAGAGTAGCATCTTGCGAATGTAGGGGAAGCTGAACTTGTATTCTTTTTCTCTTTTGTGATTTGGTGCATGGTTAAGTTTTTTGGTTGTGCTTAACACTATTGTGAACTTGTTCAGTGGTTTCCCGTTTACGTAAACGGTGCCTGCATGTAGATATCAGAGTCACGTTGGGCTGGGTTCATAGTTCTCCACGTTTTCATTTAGGGGCGCATGGTTATACGTAGGTTTGCTCATGGCGAATGCATGAGGTTTCAAACCTTACAAGGGGGTTTATTTCTCTTTCAACACTCTTCTTAAAGCTTGATACGTTGAGTGTTTTATTTCTGTGAGAGCTGTAGTGTGTGGAGTAGAGTGTAGGTTCAGTTCTTTATTCAATTTTATTCACGGAAGTGGGGCAGAGGTTGTTCTCATATAAGGTTTTGAAAGGTGCGGTTTCCACATTTTGTCAGTTAAACATTATGTGAATTCTATTCACATTTCTTTTTCTCCAAATACCTAAGCTTTTCTCTTCATTCACATGAGTGTCACTAAAGGTTTGATAGAGAAGTGGTTATGGTTTTAACTTGTAGATGACTGCAGCGACAGAGAGAGTATGTGGACAATATTTGTAGTTTTCAACTCATTTTATAGTGAGTTCTTTGAAGTGTCAGGGGTTGAGTTTTACGTTAAAGCTTGGTATTCTTGATAATGTTATCTAGTAATTTAAAACAAGTTGGTTGCATTTGTGGCATATGAAATTCGTCTCTTCTCAATTGTGGTGCAGCTTTATGTAAATGCATGTCTTTTGAAATTGGTAGTGCAACTTTAGGTTGCAAAGTTTTCATGTTAGGGGTAATCCTTTTATGTAATTTGTCAAATGCACATTCAATTTTCTTTCTCTACGTTGCAGTTCACGTGATGGTGTTGGCCCGCATGCAAATTTATTTTTTCTTCTTAAAGTTTTTTGTTCCTTTTCTTACTCATTTTAGATGATTAGTACGACCCACATGAAGATTTGGTGTATTCCCTTTGTACCTTACGTGTTTTTAGGGGTTGCTAGAAGACCATTGGCCAACAAAAGCATTTAACCTTTTTTTTAAGCTTTGAAATGAAATTTGCTTCCTTCTTTGTGATTTTCGTGTGTAGACCACAAAAAGGTATTACCATTTCTCTCTTTGTGTAGTAAATTCTTAGCTTTTGGGGAAATCATGGTTTTGTAAACTAGCTTTTGTTCTCTTTCCTTTTGATTTATTTTTCATGTTTGAATTGTATTTATGTAAATGGTTTTGTTGATACATCTCATGTGTTCATTGGTGCATTGATGTTCTTGATAAAACATTGTACTAGTTGTAGTACTTTCACATGTTTGCATGGCCTAGCTTAGCGTTTAAGTTTGTTTTTCGCTTGGATGGTTATTGTATGGTGGGCCCGAGGTGGGAAATTTCCCCCAATTTTCACGTTGCCATGGTCTGCATGTACATTTGTTCATTTCGTTCAAGTTGGTGGTGTTTCTTTCATAGCTTGTAAAACAATGTTTTACATCATAGAGACATCACAAATTCATGGGCACTGCAGCTTTATTCTTTTAGTTGGCCATGTATTTTAAGGAGTTAAACTTTGTGAGTTATACAACCATAGTTGCAATATCAATGTTATATCTTTTGCTTGGTTATATTTTAGTTGCATGGTTATGGAATTAAAATGGTGGCTTGGTACTTTAGCTGTTTGTTGTTTCTATAGGTTTGGAAATTATTAGTAGAGTTTGTTGCTTGAATGTATTGTTTGGTAAGTTGATGGGTTTTTGTCATGAAACTTTATTTCCCATGCATGATGTGATGATGTGTATTTTGTTGGCAATATGTAATTCTCATGTATTGCATGTTGGGAGCATTTTGCCTTGCTTAAAAGCTATTGGTGAAATTAAGTGTTGTGTGAGGTTTTTCGTACCTAGAGACCCAGTGAAGACTCTTTTGTCTATGTGAAGCAGTAGAAATGGGTCATTTTCGCCTGTGTGAAACAGTGGTAGAGAATTGGTCCGAGTGTTGTTGTACTCTCTCACCTATGTGAAGTAGTGGGGAGGGGAAAGATGTTTCGCCTTATTTCTGCTCATTGCGAGTATAGTATCCGGTGTGCGATGCATCGACGTTTTTACTCATAATTCCTTGCGGAATAAGGGAGACAGTGTCGCAACCGAAATCGCGACGGAACGACGAACCAAAAATTAAATTAAAAAAAAAATAGAGTTGGGAGTCGCCACCATAGTTTATTCTGGAAAACTACGGAAAAATAAAAAAAATAAGACAAGGTCTACAAAAAACTAGATTTTGGGTCTGAGAGTCGGTTACGCGTGGAGAAGGTATTAGCACCTCAGAGCGTCCGTCCTATGACGATACCTTTAATTAAATATGCAAAAGGATGTGGTTTTCAAAATATTTATTTTTCCCCAAAAATAGTAATAAAAAATATACAAAAGAAACAAAAATAATTTTTTAGCTTTTTGGGCCCAACAAGGATTAATCCTCGCTCCTACATATCTCCATTCACAATGGAGAATTAGGGTTACGTAGTTCTTTACAAAAAAACTATTTGGAAAATGGTTTGAATTTTTTTATATTTTTGAAAACCTTTTTATTTAAATTTTTTGTATTTTGAATTATTTTAAAATTGGTGTTACGCGACGTGAGTGGCCGGACAAACATTTGAAATAAATTCTTTAATCTTTTATTTTTTTCATTTTTTTAATCATTTATGAATTTTTAATATTTTTTAAATTTATTTAAAAGTGGATGTGGATGTCGTGAGCAACAAGATAGATATCAAAAAGTAAACAAAGAAAGCTATTTGTTTATTTTTAGATCATCCATATATATTTTAAAAAAACAAAAGTTAAATTGGATGTCATGCAACGCAAGCGGCCGAACAAACCCTAAAGAAAGGGGAAAATATTTTTTATGATGAAAAAAAATGAAAATTGGAAAAACTAAATCAAAAGATGAAAGAATTGATAGTGATGTACCTTCAAAAATTTTCAATATCTCCTTACCTTTTCTTTTTTCTTGCTTCCTTTTCTAATATTTTTGTGTTTGTTTTTCCCATAGAGATAAAAATGAGAGGTGTCTATGTGGGTGGTAATGAGAAAGAATTAGAGAAGTATAAAGAATGTTTTCTTCTCTTTTTTCTACCTCCTTCAATGATTTTTGTTTGAAAGAGAGATAAAAAAGGAGGTGAGTAAGTGGGAGTGGTGATGGGGAAGAATTAGAGAACTGTAGAGAATATGTTTTTCTTTTTTCTTTTCATATGACAGAGTGCGTATTTATACTCGCACCTTGCAATATCAATGCAATCTTAATTAAGCCTTAATTGTAATGAACAATATAAAGAAGGAATTAGTCATGATAGCAACACATTATGGGAATTAAATCGCAACAAATCAGAGCACAATATCAATCAAGATCAGTAATATTGATTCTAACCATTAACAAATCAGAGCACAAAATCAAATCCCAATTAGTAATATTGATTGTTACCATTTGAAAGAGATATTGCTTCTAATTATCAGAATCATATCACTAATTTCTTTATCAGGAACAAAGGGTACGTTGGGTTATTGGGCTTATGAAAAAGTATGTGATAATTAAAAACAAATTGGGCTTATGAAAATCTTTTGAAGAAAATAATTTCACCTTTTACCATTAACTAAAAACATTTTTTTTATTTTTATTTTTTTGAAAATAAATTTATTTACTGGGACAAAATTGGGTGTTGACAGATAGTTTGGCTGCGATAGCGGGACACATCAAATCGTCTATTTCTAGGAAACTAGATGTTGTTGTGTGTTCAAATAAAGTTTGATTGTGATTACGAAATTTAAGTATTTTACTTGGATGTGATGTTGAGTATTATTTGTCATTTTTATTGTTGTATTTCTTTTATATATCATTGTTTATGGTTAGCTTATCCCTATTTGTTTGTTTGTTTGTGTGTTTGTTGTGTGTGCGATGGTCGTATAACTATAACGTGTGTGTTATACAGGAGCAGATGATAATGCAAATGCTTTTGGCATGGAGATGATTGACGAGAGCCTATGGTGAACTTAGGAATTCTTATAATTTATTTAGTTGTTTTAAATTAGATATTAAAAACTATGTAATTTTATTTTGTTCGCAATTTTTATTTGAATTTTTTAGACAAATTGACATTTTAAACTATTTAATTTAAATCAAATTAAAAGTTTTTTTAATAGTACATTTTTAATGATAATCCTTTTCTGCTAAACGTGATAATTTTCTAACTTTCCATGACATCCCAAAATTGGGGTGTTACATTATTTGTTCCAAAATAATTACAACTTTATCTTGAGTTGTAATTTTTTGGCCTAAATTTTGTGTGTCTAAGGACATTCAAACCAGACGGACGATTGGTTGTGGCATTAAGCGAGTGAAACTGTACTACCTGGACTTAGAGAAGAAAAGCATCAACAAGATACAACAAGCTTTAATAATGAATAATTTTGAGGAAGAGAAGAAGAAATCTGAAATTTGGTTATGGCATAAACACTTGGGACATGCTTTTTTTAGGTATCTAAAGAATTATTTCCTAGCTTGTTTACACAATGTGATATTTCTAGCTTCTGCTATGATGTTTGTGAATTAACAAAAAGTCGTTGTATTTCATTTCCAATGACATTGAATAAAAGTAAAATCCTGTTTATGCTAATACACTCAGATGTTTGGGGTTTATCCAAAGTTCTAACTTTGGGTGGATCACGTTGGTTTGTTACTTTCATAGATGATTGCATTAGAATGGCATGGGTATGCTTGATGAAATCCAAAAGTGAAGTAAAATTTTTATTCCAAAAGTTTAATAACATGATTCAAACTCAATACAATGCACAAATTCAGGTTCTTCGTAGTGAAAATGGTGGAGAATTTCAAAGTCTTGATTTTCATCAATATCTTGAAACTCATGGGATCATTCATCAAACTTTTTGTCCCAATACACCTCAACAAAATAGGGCTGCAGTGCAAAAAAATTGTCACATATTGGAGGTTTTCGAGCTTCATTAATACAAGCTAATATGCCTTTATCATAATGGAGAGAAGCACTTACCTCGGCTGCATATTTAATCAACCAGGTTCCTTCTAGCTCAAATAACTTTCAAACACCATTATAGACTCTTATTGAAGCAATAAATGCACTTGCTGTTCTGAATTTACCTCCTCACGTTTTTTGTTGTGTAGCATTTGTACACCTTCATGTACATCAACGGAACAAGCTGGCCCTAAGAGCATTGCGGTGTGTATTTCTTAGCTATGTCGCGCATCAAAAAGGTTACTGATGTTATAATTCCCCAAGTAAGAAAATGATCATAACTCTAGATGTGGTTTTTCATGAAGATACGATATATTTGTCCTCTAAGGCTGAATTTCCTAGGGAATGTCATCAAGAAATTAAGACTCTAGACTTTAGATTATGAATATAATAAGTATGTAAAAGACTACTCTGAAATTGGTAACCAAAAAGCCAACAACTCGGATACGAACGATATAAGCTTGGATCAAAGGGTCAATGACCACAACGTGGGAACTTATTGATTGTCCAATAGGAAAGAAACCAGTTGGGTGTCGATGGATTTACACTGTGAAGTATAGAGTAGACGATACAATTGAACGTTATACAGCTAGGTTGGTGGCAAAAGGGTACACTCAAGCATACAATTGGAAGGTTTATAAAATCAAAGAAAACTTTTGGCTACTCTCAAAGCAACTCAGATCACACCTTATTTTTAAAGAAGAAACGTGGTAAGATCAATGTGCTCATTGTGTATGTGGATGACATGGTGGTTACAGGAAATGACGATGAAAAAAGAAAAGCTCTACAAGATTATTTATGTGGAGAATTTGAAATGAAAGATCTAGGTCCTCTTAAATATTTTCTTGGAATTGAAGTATCTTGATCAAATGCAGGGATCTTTCTATCTCAAAGAAAATATGCCTTAGATCTTTTACAAGAAACTAGAATGTTAGGATCTCAACCTATTGATGCACCAGTAGAGGAAGGTTTAAAGTTTTGTGTAAATCCTAATCAAGTACCTGTTAATAAAGGGCAATACCAGAGACTTGTTGGAAGATTAATGTACTTAGCTCACACAAGGCCTGATCTTTCTAATGCATTAAGCATTGTAAGTCAATACATGCATAACCCTAGCGAGCAACACATGAATGCAATCATACGAATTTAAGGTATTTGAAATCTACCCCAGGGAATTCTATTCACACAAAAATTAAATTATTAAAGCATAAATGCATACACATATGGAGATTAGGCAGGATCAATAAATGATAGACGGTCAACTTCAGAATACTTCACCTTTGTTTGTGGTAATCTTGTTACATGGAGAAGCAAGAAACAAAATGTTGTTGCTCGATCAAGTGCAGAACCTGGATTTAGAGGTATGGCACTAGCTCTTTGTGAAGCATTATGGCTACAGAATCTTTTGCAAGATTTGGGATATCCATCCAAACAACTAATTCGATTGTCTTGTGACAACAAAGCAGCTTGTGATATTGTCCATAATCCTGTTCAGCATGATCGTACAAAACATGTTAAGGTGAACATACTTTTCATTAAGGAAAAGTTGGACGAAGACATTTTACAATTTCCTAAAATTTGATCTGAGGACCTTGGCTTATATCCTTACTATATTTGTCCTAAGTTGAGTGTTTTCTGTATTTCTACTCAAGTTGGGCATGTGTGACATCTATGCACCAACTTGAGGAGGAGTTTTAAATTATTATTGATTGATTGTCAATCATATAACTTCCTTCTATATTTATAATTTGTCAATAATATGTTTCTCATAAAATAGTTGTAGACAACTCACTAGATTAATAAGAGAATGTAAGTTTAGGATCGAAAATCCTTATAAATTGACTGTATATTTATTATTCTGCAGTATGAGAAAAGAAAATAAGGAGAATTTCCAAATTCTACAACTATACTTCTATTACTGTTTTATAAGAGTCTTTTAAGAGAACCCTTTAATAATATTTTTGTCTCTTACTAATAATGAGATACTAAAATTGAGAAGAATGAAGTGAGAATAGATGAGATTGTCCTTTTTGATATTTCTATTTACCCATTTCTAAATAGAAATGCCTTTTGATCACAACCATTAAAGATTTTATATCATTTTAAATACATAGATGCTAAAATGTTTTAATTTAGCAACACAAAAACAGTAAATAAATGTTCTTAATATCTTTAAGATATAATCATTCACATATAAAATTAACGTTGGATTAAGATCATGAGTCAAATCTTTGTCTTAAGAAACCTTGTATTTAATTTTTTCATCATTAGTAGGTCTTTAGAAAAATTCTTTCTGTAGTGTACCCTTTCCATTTCCATGGTTCATCATCCATACCTGATTTAGTTTAGAGGTTCTTGAGAAAGTGACGAATAGTAAAAATATTTTGAGAAGAGTCACAAAATTTTATTTATAATTATACATCAAATTTGTAAAAACAAACACTATTACCTTATTATAGTGGAATGACAGTGGCCTTTGCCTAGGAATCATCCACCGCCAATATAAGTCGGTGATCCTGGATTTTGTAATAACTTAATTTCAAGAAAAATCAACTTCTACAATATTCTATAATTCATAATATTTGATTATATAAACTTATAAAAACTTAACTGTTTTATTACTTCTAATTTATTTAAATTATACAAATATTTTTGAAATTGTATAAATTTATTGATTTAAACATATAATATTATACTTATATTAATATAAATAATTAAATCTTAAATTAAAATTATAAAAATAATAAACATATTTATCTTTTTTAAATTTACGATGAATTTTCGTAAAAAAAAAAAGAGTGGAAATAAGAGTAAGAGATTAAAAGAAAACAGGAAATATGAAGTAAAAAGAAATGAAGGATAGAAGATTGAATAAATATATGTAACATTCACTATATTGATTGTCATTCGGTCTAGATATTGAGAAGTGAATGTTTTACACATTAAACTAAGAAATACTTTATCATATCTTATTTACACTGCGATGCTTACATAATTGTTTAAACTTTAGATGATTAATATTTCACATTTTGTGTTAGAATTGGTAAACCGTTTTTAATGTGTGTCACTATTTTCTTTCTTTAAAAGACAATAATGTTCTTATAACTGCTTCAAAAGTCACTTCTTTTACTAATTACTTCATTGGTATATTTATTCAAAATTTTCTCAATTTAAATTTTTTAAACTTTAAGATAATTTTATTGAACTTTTATGTTTCTAAGTTTCACAATCTTTTTCTTTTTCATGATCTCATTAAATTTTTTTCAACTTTTTATATTTTAAATCTCGTACTTATGAGACTTGGCTATTTCATGATCTCATTAAATTTATAAATTTTTTAAAGACAAATATTTCATAATTTTCTTATGAGATTATTAAATTTATAAATTAAAAATTTAGTAATTGTAAAAACCTAGAAAATTGTATTTTAGAATTGACAATGTCTTTAAGATAGTGAGACTTAGCTATTTTAATATTAAAAGGCTTAAGTATAAATAGAAAGTTTTATAAATGAGTTTTATTACTGTATAACACACAATTTTACTTTTCTAGAGTTCTATGTCTTTTCTTTACACTTTCTCACCCCATGTTCATCCGTTTGAAGATTCCAGACTGTAGGAGTGATTCACTCTGCAAGATCTTTCCAATCAACAATTAGTTCTTCCTTTTGAGTAAATAGTTTTTTCTACTATTTTCTTGGTCCCATATGTTTTTCCATTTGCATGTGGGTCTCCTCTTCCTCCATGTGTCATTAGAGTCATCTATATGACTCTCTGCTAATAAGTGATCATAGTGATGTGGTTTGATCATCCTTATCATGTTTATATGTGTAGATAGAGTATCTTGTGGAGTAAATGTGTTTAGGTATAATAGGTGCATTTAGAACTTTTGAGCTGTCAAACAAGGTGAAGGAAGTTAAATTTTAGCTTTTACATATTGTTTTTTTTTTCCTAATTGTTGGTTGTAAATTTTGATGTAGTAAAACCTTGAGTTTTGAAGTATTGTTTGCTTTGGTATGTACAATTGTTAAATTTGTTAAGTGTTAGTAAGTTATGCAATTGAGTTGTGAGAAGCATAAAATGTGTGATCTAGTTTTGGTTAGGAATACCTTTGTGAAATTATTTAAGTGATTCAAAATTTCTAAATAGTAGGATGTTTACTAAGTGGGGATTAACTCAAGAGGTGACAAATTAATCAATCAAAGCTCAAAGAGGAAATTTAGAGTTCTGATACACCGTCAGACACCACTAATATTGTTGGGTGTCATATTGGGAGTAGGTTCTCTAGTTTGGCTATCGTTGGACAAGATTTCTCCTCATTGGGCTATTAGAGAGCTCACTAACTTAGTGTCTTCAAGCGCCACCTAGGACCGTTAGGCGCCAAAATTCAAATTAAATATAGGATCACTAGGCGTCGAAGCTAGCGTTGGGTGAGATTCTTCCAAGGGCTTCTCTGTTTAGAATTTCGCTGAGTGGGGGGTTTTTGGCGCTAAGCATAATCAAACAACTTTCAATTGCTTATTTTGAAATCTTATAAGATGTTATTTGATATGTTTATGTATGTATGATAAATTATGATAAGTATAGCTCATTGTATGTGTGATGTAGAATTAAAAAGGGTGAAGCAAAGTTATCTTGGTATTGATCTAGGTGTTTCCATGGAGGAAATCCAAAATTTGCTATAAGTTTCTCTAGTGTATGCATTGATGTAAGAATCCTAAGGTGGAGGTTATCTTGACACTCTAATAACCATTTAGACTCATATAGAGGAGAATGAGTTAGTTGGGGAGAGTAGCAGGAGGTCCTAGTCTAAGGGTGGTTCCAAGGCCTTTATGACGAGGGAAGGACTAACCTTATGTGTGGTTGGTTGAAACCCAATGCAATGGTTCTACAGATTAGTAAAGGCCACCACAAGTGCAAAACTTCTAAGGATCTAATATCAATGTATGTATCTGAATAATTGAGTCTATAAGTATCTTTTGATACATGATATTTTAGTGTAATGTTGATTGGGAATGGTATACTTGCTATGTTATGATAAAATTATTATATTTGATACTCCTTTTGTAAATTAGCTTACCCTCTTGTGTTTGTTGGTTTCCTTGTGCTTATTTTTTTAATTTACAATGATCACCTTAAATGGTGTGAGTAGATGAGGATGTAAGAGTTTATCTACCTTAAAAGGGAGATGAAGCATTTGTCTAATCACTAACACAAAAAAATGCCTTTTAGTCTTTTATTTTAGGTTTCTTATGTTTGTTGCGAGTCAAACGTAACTACGGGAGAGGTAAATTTATGTTTGTTGCATTTATAACAAAGGTAAATTTACGTATGTTACAAAGGCAACAAATATAATTTTTAAATTATGAATACAAATAAAAATAAATTTAATGATTACCTTCCCTTACTTAAGGGTAGGCTCTTAATATAACTTTCTCCTACATAACTTCAAAACTTAGGGTTGCTTTATCTACACAAAGAAAAGTCCAATCAATGATCGGAGCATGACTCTATGATCACAAACAAATAAAGACCCACATAAAGTGTATAAAGGTTGCATGCAACCAAAAGTAGGCCACATGCAAAAAGAAAACAAATTGATTCAAAGAAAAAAGGTGTAGAAATTAAACTTACTCAAAAGATAAAATTGATCGGTAAAAAATGTTTATTAACTCTTTAATTTCAACGTGATGGAGTTAAATTTTGAAAAATTAAACATGGCTATGAAAAGGAGACCGAGAGGAAAAGAGATATACACATCGATGTTTCTTTTGCATTTCTCGTTCTCTTCCTCTTTAATTACTTTTTTTTTTATTATAAATTTTCTCTTTCTCTTTTTTTTTTCACATTATATTTTTAGCTATCTGTCCACACACATATATATATATATATATATATATATATATATATTAATATATCTTTTAGATAACTCTATTGACATATTCTAGATTATGGATGATATATGATGTTTTATTTAGTAGTATTATTCTATTAAAGTGAAATGTTATGATAATCATATTTATCTTTATTAAAACATTATTAAAAGAAGGAAATAAATTCATATCGTGATATTTAATTATAATATTATGTATTTTATTTATAAATATGAGAGAAAGTTGAAATTAGAAGTATGTTAAGCCATACAAAATTAATTCAGAACATATCTCTTTGAAAAGTGTTTAATAATTTTATTCCAAAATTCAATCCAAATTAAATCGTAAAATATTAATTTAGTTTAAATTTTATATTAAATTTAAATTAACTGAAACCAATTTTTTTTTTATGTTTCTTTCTGATTGTTTAATAAGAAAAGAAATCAAATCAAATTGCACATACCCGTAATTTGAATTAATTATTTATAGAATAAAAATAAATTTTAAAAAAATGTTGGTCTCATAAATTTGAAAACTTTGTACATTATTATTATTATTATTATTATTATTATTATTATTATTATTATTATTATTATTATTAAAACCAAATTGCTTTTGGTCCACAAGTTGTTTTCCATTTTATTCTTTATAAATTTGTTGATTTTGTTTTTGTAAGGCCTGTATTTTTTGCTTTATTTTAGAAGAGGTTGTCCCAGTCAGTTGAGCCTAGGGCTGGTCCAAAATGGGAGATCCAAAAACCCTAAACTGCACTAACCCTTACCATTCTACCCACTTTCAGAAACCAACCAACTTTGTTCTAAGAGCTGCAACTATCTCTCTCTTCTAGGGTTTGGTACCACCTTAGCCAAGTAAGCTCAACCTCATTCCCGTACTCCACGTAAGTCAATCTCGAGCTCATGTTTCTCCTATCTAGGCATGTTTACGTATTTATAGTAAGATTTCGTAGTAAACTCATGTTTTTCTAAATCTGTTTCGCTGTATTGTTCAGTTCGCAAGTCCGTTCTTAGACCTGTCGTGCCCACTTTTTAGAGTCGAGGCATTTTCTAGCTATTTCCGGGTAAGGGAAGCTAGATCCTTCTGTATGTTCCATGAAATCTACCCATTTTCCATTTATTTCGTGATTGAATGGACTGTGTGAATATGCGCTGTTGGGATTACATGTTTGAACTACTTGGGTGTGTGTGTGTGTGTGACTGTTGCATGAGAGAACAATGGTGAGCACTGGTTTTCTCGCCCAAGCGAGCATGCCTCGCCAAGGCGAGATTAACAGAGGCTCACTCATGCTATCTTAGCGAGTCGTCGTTCAGGCGACCAACTCTATTTTTGAGCGAGCAAACGTCTCGCTCAGGCAAGGGGAATCTCACCTAAGCGAGAATGCGCGTAAAGTCACTATTTCCCTTTTCGAGCCCTCGCCTAGGCGAAGGGGGGCTCGCCTGAGCGAGAGGACTCTCGGCTGAGCGAGGAGCTGGGCGAGGAGTGCGTTTGTGCTATGATTTCTTTGTTTGGGGATGTTGGTCATATGTTTGGACTGATTATACATTTTAAAGCATGAATTGAGTGATTTTGTATGAGCAAGATGAATTATGGTTTGTGGCTTATGAGTTTAACATGATTTGAGTATGATGTATATATGGATTGATGCATGGACTAAAGATGATGAATTTTGGCATAGTTTTGGAATGGAAAATGGATGAAGTTTGGTTATAAAGTTTGGCCTGAGATTGGTATACATGATGAATACCTTTTTGGTTGGCGAAATATGATTTGCATGTGGTTAGGACGTAATTCCTTGATTCTCTAGGTGAGATCTCAGGGTGGTGCCTCAATGGTCGGGACGTAATTCTATAACCCCTGTTAGTAGGAGTTCATGTTGGTGCCCTATCTATATAATTTAGTAAGGATTCAAGGTAAGCTTGCATCCTGACGCTCTAAGGAGTCAGTTAGTCTCACATAGAACGGACTGACTCTTGTAGTGAGAGTAGCAAGAGGCCTGAAACTCATTAAGGGCTAACCTTGTGTGTGGGTAGGGATGTCAAAAATATCCGTACCCGCGGGTATCCGCGAATAAAACCCGCAACGGGTAGGAAATGGATATTAAAAATGGATACCCGCTACCCGCGGATATGGGTATTTTTGATACCCGCATGTTAACGGGGCGGGTACGGGTATCATAGTATCCGTACCCGTGGATACCCGTACCCGCTAAACTTTACCTTATATATATATTAGTAAAGAACATTATGAGTCTTCATTCGATAATGGTGGTCAGATTCTTACCCCACAAATGAGTAAATTACTTCCATAAACTGGGGAGGCATTGATGTGTCTCTAAGACTGGTTATGGACCAACATGGAAGGTAATGAAATTAACACTTTTACTTAGATATTTTAATTAAGTGATTGTTAGAAATTTTTGCTGAACATCTTATGTTTTAAGGCTCTTCTAGATTAAAATTGGACAACATGAAACTTTATACAATGTTACAAGAGGTGGACATGGATGAAGTTAGTAATTTCTTTAATATTTTATTCAAAAATAAACTACAATATAAATTGGTAGTGATTTTTTATTTTTTTTTGTTTTTCAAGAATCAACCGGAGAAAGGGGACTTGTTGATCTAAACACTAATTATGGTTAAATATTTATTTTTTAAAATATTTTTGTAAATACCCGCGGATACCCGTGGATACCCGCGGATATGAAAAAAATAGACGGGTACCCGCATAACGGATACCCGATGGATATGGGTATGGATACGGGACGAATATTTATCCAGCGGGTAGGGTACGAGGGAGCTACTACCCGTACCCTACCCGCCCCGTTGACATCCCTATGTGTGGGGGATTGAGACATTGTAAGCTCAAGGATGAGCAGCTCGGGGGTGAGCAGAGAAATCCATCACAAGTGCAAGCATTCGCTGAATCCGATTAAATTATACGTATCCGGATGAGTCGTGTCGAGTCGTAGTGTATTGTTTGGAAGGTCATAACATGTTTGAGTGACGTATGTGTAATTGATTGTGATAGTGTATATGATTGCATGATAAAACTATTTTTTTCGGCTTTAGCTTACCCTTCTGTTGTTTGCTGTATGTCCTATATGTGTGGTTTTCTCTTTTGCGATGATCATCAATTTATTGATTTGAGCATATGTGAGGAACACCCATGGTCAACAGAGAGGTGATGGTTCCGCTGCGTAGCCCACCTAGGCTGGATGATACTGCGTTGGGCTTTGTTATAGGGCTATGGCCCATGTATTGGCTTGTCCTTTAAATTTCAATTGATTTACTGTTGAACTTTATATCTTGTTTTGCTTTGGCATCGTTGTGTGTCTTGAATTTTGTAAGGAGTAATGTTTATGCTCCAAGACTGCGCTACTATGTTATCCATGTGACATTTCCTTTAATCTGGATTATTGATTAAATGGGATATTACCGTTTCGGACTTTGAATTTTGTTAATTCTTTATTGTGCATTGGTAACATGTTAACGAGTGAGTGTTATGCAAGTAAGTCTTAAATTTTATTTTATTTAGAGAAAGAATATCAGTCGATCAATATAATGAAAATAATATTATTTTTCTTTAGTTAATTTTTTTTTGTTCCTTTTATTTAAGTATCGAAATTCAAAGAGAATAAATTAGAAAAATATGTAACGTAGGAGCATAAAGTGAAATTTTTTTTATTAGATATCAAAATTATTATGGAGGAAAACAAAAAAAAAAAATGAATATCATTCCAATCTAATCATAGACATGTCACTAAACTAATATTAACAAATGTTAGAAATTAAATCATAAATAAAACTTTCACTCAACATTGGAACATAAAAATAAAAGGCTACCTAGATATCATACATCAGTAAAGTAACATTTATGAATGAATCAAAATTTTATTCATTATTAAAAAATGTTATTAAAAGCATTTGCAAAAGGGAGAAAGAGTTACTTAAGCCTTAAAATATGTTAGTGACATGTGATTTTAATACAAGAGTGTAAGAAATCTATTATCTTCTTCTGATATATATAAATAATAAAAGCTACAAGTTGTGAAAAATTTAATAACCCTGTAGATGTAACGGCACGCGTACTTTTTTTGTTTATTAATTAATAATAATTTTAGAGGAACAAATCCAGGAATGAATCAAGTGAAGAAGAAGAAGAAGTAGAAAAGAGGGGTTTTGTGGTGTGCGTGATTCCATTCTGGTAAGCCCCTTTCTCACTTTCTTCGATCCTTCGCTGCAATTTGCAATGAATCAAATCGTGCCCTTTGATTCCACTCACTATTCGCAATATACTATGCGTCACACTTAGAACAGATCTACATTTTCAGGCATAAATTTGTGTTGAATGTAAACATTAACAACGCGTGATTTTGGAGTCTGTTCCGATGTCTAAAGCAACTGACGTGGAAAACCCTAGTGATAATCCCACTGTTCAAAAGGGTGTGGATTTGAATGTGAATGTGAATGTGAATGCGAATGCGAATGTGGATTCGAGTGATGGTGAGGGAAATTGGTACACTGCATTGGTGCATCAAATTTCAGTGTATGGTGTTGCTGCTGGGTATTGCTTATCTGCTTCTTTGCTTTCCATAATCAACAAATGGGCAGTGATGAAATTCCCTTACCCGGGTGCCCTAACCGCCCTGCAGTACTTCACCAGCGCCGCCGGGGTTTTCCTCTGCGGCCGGATGAAGCTCCTGGAGCATGACCCCCTTGAGCTTATGACAATGTGGCGCTTTTTGCCGGCGGCAATAATATTTTACTTGTCGCTTTTCACCAATAGTGAGTTGCTCCTCCATGCCAATGTTGACACATTCATAGTGTTCCGATCGGTTGTGCCTTTGTTTGTTGCGGTAGGGGAGACGCTGTTCCTGCACCAGCCGTGGCCGTCGGGGAAGACGTGGGCCTCCCTGGGCACCATCTTTGCCGGCAGTGTGCTCTATGTGGTCACAGATTATCAGTTTACTTTCATGGCTTACACCTGGGCATTGGCCTACTTGGTTAGCATGACCATAGATTTTGTTTACATAAAGCATGTGGTTATGACCATTGGCTTGAACACGTGGGGTCTTGTGCTGTACAATAATCTTGAGGCTCTTCTGCTTTTTCCCCTGGAGCTGCTGATTATGGGTGAGCTAAAGAAGATTAAGCATGAGATCCAAGATGAGTCTGATTGGCACACATTCCAAGTCATTTTGCCAGTGGGATTGTCGTGTCTGTTTGGTCTGTCAATCTCTTTCTTTGGATTTTCTTGCCGCAGGGCGATTTCTGCCACAGGTTTTACTGTCCTTGGTATAGTGAACAAGTTGTTGACAGTTGTTATTAATTTGGTAATATGGGACAAGCATTCCACATGGGTGGGTACAGTGGGTCTTCTGATTTGTATGCTGGGTGGGATTATGTATCAGCAATCAGCAAGCAAGCCGAAGGCTGCAAAACAGGCGAGTGAACAGGAAAAGGAAGAGGAGCAACAGAAATTGCTTGAGATGCAAGACAATTCAGAGACCAATATAAAAACTAATGAAGTTAATAAATCAAGGGAGGAAAGCTGAAATTACTTTCACGTAGGACGATTTCATATTTCCTTTCAAGTGTATGTTTGTTTACAGGTATTTGGTATAAATTATGCTCTCATTTTTTGTAACTGCTAATTCATGATTCTTTACTACGCTGTCTCCTTGAATGGCAAGCTCTTTGGTATCCTCGTACGTAGGGTTTTATTTACTTTAGTGGCTGTCATGTAAAATCTATTATTTAAGTACTTGATAGATAAAAGGTTATTCAATTTGGTTCTTTCACTTTTAATCTTTTAAACCGAATCATTTTATGCTTCAAATTTCAGTTTGTTCTTTTCCTGCTCTTAATGCTTCAAATTCAGACTGTTATCAATCATGCTTTCTCTGTTTTTGTCATGGATATGATGATTACACATGACTGTATTTATGTAATCCCCATAATTGTAAGTTTATTTGATAGATATCTGATGATTGGCCTGGCCAGCTTGGAACACATTCTCATTATGTCCTAGTCCGACTTAGTTTCTAATACACATTAATAAGGTACTTGTATCAATGCAATAATTACAACCGAAGCTACTCCTAGATTATCCTTGCAGCTATGAGAACAAACGGTCTGTCTTTGTAAGAGAAAATAACACTGATAAATGTTGTCTTCTCAACCGGGTTTCTCTTGCCCTGAAGTTCGCAACTCCACTCTTACCTCCAGTTTAACAGTAAGATTTTTGCCCCGTGTGGGTTCGTTTGTATTTGTTTTCTCACTTTAATTCTGCTAAATTAATCCCTTTTCTTAGTGTCTTTTGTATGTTATTAAGTTATTGCAGAAGATGGATTCATGTTTGTTGAAATCAATTGCTTACTATGACAATGCTTTAAAATGGGGTTTCCTTAATCTTGTGCCAAATGCCAATACCTTTGGGCTCATTAAGTTTGGTGTTGTTCACTTGACAGATAGCGGTAGCTTTTCAGATGTGGTTACCTCTGAAATAATTTTAAACTAAAGCCGTGTTTGTTTTGACTAATGCACTTAGTAAGAAAACCCAATGATGGGTTAAAAATTAAAATGCTACTACATGAGAAAAATACAAAGGAATAGATAATGAATTTGAGAGAGCTTCATCACTCCTTTCATATGTTCTCATATTTATATTGATGGATTTCTGATACAATGAGTACAGGGAAGAACAAAGATCAAACTAGAGTCCTATCCTAGGTATAAAGATAGGTACAAACTCATATAGCAGTTTTCCAATACAACTATTTCCTACCTATATTTAATACATATTTTAATACTACTCAAGTAGATTAGTTAGGCTATATGCATTTCATATTAATTGTTGCTAAATGGAGGCCATGGTGCTGTAGCATAGTGGATTTCCTGCAAAACCCAACTATTTATCAATGCAATTTTAAGGTTATGGTAGAAGCCATTTTTATTCAAATGGGGTTATGGATCCCTTGTTTTTTTGGAATTACTTTTAAAAACTTAGCTATAAGCCGATATATGTTATTTTTTCATCTTGGTAATGTTAATTCTTTTTCCAATCTAAAAGGTCAACTGATAGATCCTTTGGTAGGCATTCAATCCAGTTCTTAAACCATTATAATTTTAGTACTTTACATCTGAGTAGTTGTAGAACCTGGAAGAATGAAAAGAAAGTGGGGACAGTGTACACCCCAAAGAACAGGAAAGTAAGGTAAAACAGTTGGAAATTGGAATAGTTATATTTGATTGGGAAGGAGTTGTTAGGTTGGTTGTTGGGCAGATGAAGTTGTAAACAATGGGTGATTGTATCTAAATAGTTGAAGAACTAGAGTGGGTAGAGAACCAGACTATTAGAAAATAGATTTTATCATTAACTCAATCTCACAAAACATGTAAAGTTTACACTCACTTATATACTCTATTTTAGTCATATCTCTAGAGGATGTGAGATTTCTAACACATTCTTCATGCTGAGGATTGAACATCTCAAACTTGGGATTAGAAAGTTGAGGGTGCAAAAATAGGCCTGCTACCAAGCAACTAGAATAAACTCTACTTTGGTCATATCTGAGATGTGGGATCTTTAACGCAACTTTTCAATTGAGAGTGGTTAGTTAGACAATGGGTAATATGATAAGTCCAATAAATCTCATTAGAATAGATTAGTATACCAAAATGAAAAGTGAACTTTAAACTTAACCTCCAAATAAAAGTTTTGAAGTGGGGTTTGAATTCACTTATATATTCTATTTTAGTCATACTCTTGTTGATATGGATCTCCGATTCAAACCTTTAGAGTGGAGTTTGGGAACTATGCAATGCAAGTGGTTCAGTTGTCATATATGGTAACCTTTGTTTAAATGAAAACCATTGGAATGAGAATTCTTACCTTTAATCTCCGTCTGTGTTTCAGTAAACCTTTACAGAATTGTGCTTTCTCCTTACTCTGCCATCATGCCCTCTCTCTAAGATCTAGGAATTGTATTTGTAATAACTAGTTATTTCTTGTCTAGAAAGTTTTTGAATATTCTATTGGCGAGATGGTACTGAAAGATTAACAAGTTATTCTGGATCAAATATTCGTTATTGCTTCTAGTTTAATTGTGTTCAGAATTTTTCAAATGTTCAAGTTATGGGACATTCTTCTATATTAATGTGCCATGGCTATACTATTTAAAGCTTTATGATGGAGGAAGCTCTTTAGCCAATTAGATCTTATTAACTGGGGCTGTTTGAAATTATTCTATAGCTGAAATTTCTATGAATTTTAAAATCAAGTATTCATAGTGTTTGGAAGTATTGAAAAAGTAGCCTTTGCAAGTTTTTGCTTTAGAAATCAGTACATACTTCTATTTTATTATATTTCATTTTCGCTGTTATAATTTTGTATGGATTCTGAAGTAAAACAGTTTCATTCGAATTAAGATGCTCTATTTAGTTCTATGATTATGCATGTCTTTTTTCTTTATTTGATTTTGGTTCGAGACTTCGAATTTACAACACTTGAAAAAGGTCTTTTACAAAAGAAAGAGAAGAAAAGGGGAATTTTACTAGGGAGATCCTTATAAGTGTCCGTAAAGAATAAACAAAATACAAAATGCATTCTACATATTAAAAAATAATATTATTCTTATTCTTCATTTTACTCTTGCTTGCATAAACTAGATAAATAATGCACAGGAAATGGCAAGTTTCAATAATTTGGAAGAGATTTTAAATTCTTCAATTGTATAATGGGTGCGTGGAGCAGCCCTTTAAGTAGATTTTACATAGAGGATAGTCTAAAATATAATTGAAACCATCAAGAATTAACTTAAAATCGATCGATTATATGCATAAATGATTTGTATAAGCATATTATGTCATTGTTTGATCCATGTAATTGAGTATGCTTAGTTAGAAAAAAAACTTGATTGGCATTAAGCTTTTTACTTCCTGCATCCTATTATTTCAAATTGTATCTAATAATTTTTAAAATGATAATTTTATCTTTTGTAGAATTAACACTTGGATTGCTTATCCTGAAAATTTTTTGAAATAAGTTTTACGGAATTATTAGAATTTGCTTTCCATAATAACTAGACAAAAGCAAAGAACACTAAGGACCTGAGATAAAATATTCTTGGATAATGTGGATGGAAGCTAAGAAAGTAAGAATTGATCTTGAACTTCCCACTCTTTATAGCCTGGATTGACGACAAAGCAGTGAAGTTTATAGAATTTAATAACAGGTTCAATATGATACTTCCAATAAAGATAATTAAAGTCATATAGTTTTTCAGATAGGGAATTTGAAAAAAATAATTAGGGGATGGGTGGGAAATAGGATTGGTCATCACGAGTTAGTAACCTGCTATTATACCATATTAGATTTTGAGGATAGAAGTGAACATAAACTTATGAAAATTAATGAAAATCTCGTTTATTCAACACTTGTAAATACATATAAATGTGTCTTGTTAAGAGACAGAAAGTAACTTCTTGAAAGGAGAAATCACGTAACTTTAGTTCATTCTCGTGTCATGAATAATCCACTTTAATTTTCTAAAAGAAAGTGTAGAATAAATTATATGAGAATGAACTAAAGACTAAAGTTAGGTGACTTTTTCATTTAAAAAGTTACTAAATCTGCTTCCTTCTGAAAAATTAAATTCCACTAGATTCACACAACTCAAATGCAGAGCTAAATCTAAAATCGGAAATAGACAACAATTACAAACATAACCATCTAATAACCGTAGAATAATTGAATTTGAAATTGTACAAAATATTTAACAATTACAAACATACATCTAAAAACTGAAATAGACAACAATTACAAACATAACCATCTAATAACTATAAAATAATTGAATATGAAATTGTACAAAATATTTAACACTTAGACAAGAACGATAGTGATGATTTGTGTTCAAAACATTTTTAAACAAGTGAATCAATCAAGTGCTAACGTTACGTTACATTAGATTAGACATTAATTTCATTAATTAACCAGTTGTGATACCCAACTATCATCTGAGATATCCATTATCATACAATATTTGCAAAAAGTTTTGAAAGAAATTAAAAGTACAATTCAACTCTCCTTTGTTTTTCCTTATTTTCACATTCTTCTTTGCCTCATCCTAGTTCCCACCCTCCATCTTTTATGAAGTGGACATTTATGACAACAACCATGCTTCTAGTTTGTAGCTGAAATATTTTATAAGATTTGTTGATAATGCTATAGCCTATAGAAAAGCACGATGGTGCTCTTTTATCAAGCTTGTCATACTTGTTCTGTGGAACATGAGTGAAACATAAACATCCAAATATTTTGAGAAAATTGAGAGATGGTTTATAATCATACCAAGCCTTATGTGGTGTATGATCCTTAACTGTTCTTTTTAGGAGTCCATTTTGCAAGAAAACAATCGTATGAGCTACTTCTACCCATAACATCTTGGGTAGATTCTTTTCATGGAACATGCATATTTTTTTTCAGCACTCTGTTCCACATTAAATTTACTGAAATGACACACTGTAGATTATAATTACAAGGATAACACAGGTTTTTTATAAAGTGGGAATTCGATTTCTTGGAACCCGAGATGCAAACGTGAACTTTATGAGCCTGCATCACAAAACCAGTCACAATTCGGATTTCTGGAAACCAAATTCTGAGCTGGAATTTTTTGTTTTGTTTTTTGTTTAAATTAAAAAAAAATTCTTAGAAAGAAATATTATATTTTAAGATTAGAAAAATAATATAGTAATATTTGTAGTTTTTTTTTATTTTAGTTTTATTTTTTCATAAAGAAGGAAAAAAGTACAAAAAAATTATATGTTAAACTATAGTTTTTTATTTGAAATTTGTGTACTTTTAAATTATAATTTTAAAAAGAGTTATATGCTTATTAGATTAATAATATATTTATATTGATGTTGGTGTTAGAACAATTTGGTCAATCTTTCACAAACCAAGAAGAGGAAAAACTTGATTAATGTATTAATGAGGTAGATGGATGATGGACAATATAAAAATTTAATCACTCATCAAGAAATAGACTTTAATATGAAAGAAAGAGCAAGTATAATGAAGGAAAGATAGAACACATACACACACAAAATTTATACTGATTCGATTCCTTGGAATCTATATCTAGTTTTTCCTAGCAAACCACATCTAAAGAGTCTCTTTCACTATATCTCAAAGGTTTACAAGATTTACAAAAACACTTAGAAAATCTTAACTCCAAGACAAGGAAATAACACAATCAAGGCTATATACCACACACTTGCTTCAAACAAAATCACATTTATAGTGAATTGCAACATATAACAGTATACAAAAGGTTAAATCATTCCAAAGGTCCCCATTTTTTATTTTTGTAACGAAATCTCAAGTAGGTCCCCTCCTTTTTATTTGATTTAATTGGGTTCCTCTTTTGGAAAATTTGTTGCAATTAGGTCCTTTCTGCTAGTAGTATTCTAATGGTGTTAATTATGTATCACGTGTCAGCACATGATTTTTTTGATTTTTTTTTTAATTTTTCTTAATTTTTTTAACACACTTTGTTGAGAACCTAGGATTGCATCCAAATTGTTTCTTCCTAGAGTAAATCTAGTAAGTGTACTCATTAGATATTTGATTATTTATAAGTGTTTAGGTCAATTTTCACAATTAATTATAGTTTTCTTCCAATTGCAATTTTGATTCTTTTCCATCCTCTCTAGATCAGTTTCAACACTTCATTTTCTGCTTCCATTTCATTTTAATATGTTCTCAAGCCACTTATTTTCACCTTTATGTCTATTATTAGAGTATTACAATTTTCTAGCTTCTTCATGCAATTCATTATATATATCAAGTTGTTGGTGAAATTTTCTTTCATAGCTTTCATCAATGGATTCGAGACTACTTACACTACTGGTAGAGGATTTTGTATCAACCATCAAACATAATTTTTTTTTCTTCTTCATGGCACTCACTTGAATCACTCGAAGTGCTGGAATCATCTCCTGCGCCACCCTCACCTCATAGCCTCACCTTCGGGCTTTGACACAACCTAACTTGAGGATTCTATCAAAACATGTATAACTTTTTAAAAAAAGTGATTTTAAACAAATCATTTGTGTTCTTCTGAACATGCAAAATCCATTCTAGAACAAATTGTTCATAACAAAATTTTTGTAACAACCTTTTTGTAACAACCTTTCTAGAATATACATGATACCTTCTATAGTGGATCCCAAGAACAAACTTTTTGAAATACATAAAAAATGTGTACTGGAATGAGTGTTCTACAATAGAATTTTCATAACAAGTTTTCCATAATATAAATGATAGCTTTTTTTTTTTTTTTTTAAACGAGCTCTCTCTTTGTTCTATATCTCAAAGATTGTAATAGAGAATGGAGGTGGAGGTACTAACTATGTGACGACAATAACCACTACTAGAATTTTCCATATTTCATAGAGATTTTTCTTGCAAACTTTTAGGAAAAGTCTTTTCTGCAATTTTTCCTATGAATTTTGATCAGTAAGTAATACCTTCGTAGGTAATTAGTTACCCTGGAATTTAAAAATTAGCAGGAAAGTTCTTGCAAAACTTTTTATGAAAATATTCGCAATAAATTTTTTTAAAGAAAAAAATTGGCAATATTTTTTTGTTGCGAATAAATCAACTGAAAATACAACAGGTACTTTTTCCTGCAAATTTAAATTTTCCAAATAATTTTCTTACGTTTTTTAAAATCTGCCAGTAATTTCTTGCGAAAAAAATTCACTAGTAACTTTTCTTGGAAAAATGAATTTGTAAGTATATATTTTCTACTAATAATTTTGCAAGAAATTTCGCAAATAAATTTCTTTAATAAATTTCAAAAAGTATATAATTTATATTTTTATATAATTTTTAAATGTCAAAATAACTTGTAATGAATTTATTTATTTTACTATTATTAATACTGAAAAAAAATTATGAAGTTAGTATTTAAATTACACAAATATAAAATAATTTTTTTTGTATCCTAATTAATTAGAAAAACAAAACAGTTTATGCATATATATATATATATATATATATTTTTTTTTTTCTACACAATAAATATACTGAATAACATCATTCATCAACACATCAAAGTTCATAAATATTTACATAAACCATTTCAAATCTTTAAAATATTCTTCAAAATATATCAATCAAATCACAATCATTTCCAAAATGACATCACACAAGGAAGATGTTAAACTAGTGGTAGTACTAAAAAGAGTACTAGAAAGATGGAAATAAATTGGTGTTAGCTCAAAATGTTGGACATCTAAGTCAGAATACCAAATGGTCCTAGACTACTTCTACCAAAAGTTCCATTTGAAACATAGCGGAATCAGATTACTCCATATCAAAAGCTCCTTCTTCATAGTCTCTTTGGATGTTAAATATTCGAGTCAAATTCAGCATATATGTTCAACTAAAAATTTTCAACAAAATTTGCATTGATTAACTATATATATTCACAATTTATTATGTAGAAAAACCAACTAAAAATTTACAACAAAATTTGCGTTGATTAACTATACATTCACAATTTATTATATAGAAAAACTAAGTGATTAGCTAAATGGTACTAGAAAACCTGCACTATTTATTATTATCACTAATTGCTTCCTTCCTACTTAGGATCCCCTTTATTACCTATCCCTCAACACTTCAAAACTCAAGAACCCAACCCCATTATTTCAAGCACTAATACTTGGTAGGCAAACCAAAAATAAGAATAAACTAACTTGATCGACGAATCCACATCTACCAAAATTTGTGCAACGCAAATATCACAAACAAAATAAATAAATCAAGAGTTTGTTAGTTATTCGAACTCTGTCTTCCAAAACTCTATAATCTGCATTAGTGTTAGTATAAGAACCCGAGTGATCAAACATCACGACTTGATAGTCTTATTCTGAGAACAACCTACTAATAATTGTTTTCCAACAAATCAAAAACTCAAATTAACTACCCCAACTCTTTATTGCATATGGACATTGTTATTCTTTCTTCCCCTTACTTCTCAATTTTCATTTTAGTATAACCCACTCAATAACTACTATCAACAATAATATTAAATTAATTAGAACAAACCCCCTTTTACTTCTTTATGAGAGAGATTAAAACTTTATCGTTATAATATAGAGTAAAAAAGAAATACATTAAAGTTATGATATACAACTAATGACAAATAGATACCAAGCTTATATACCAAGGTTATCAAAAATCTGATGCCATATTTACCATATATAGAAAGCTAACCTTTAAGAGCTTTGATTGACCGTTTTGATCCTAGTAATTTGAGAACAATAGGTTGACCAGGACCAAAATCTTCATCAGATGCAAGTTGACACAATAAAAAGACCAAACAGAGGAAACCATTAAAAACATACTACTAAAATATTCAACCAATCCCAAAATCCTTAGAAACATATATAGCATCAAAGTTGTACCTATAATAAAAAAACTTCCACTCTCTGTAAATTCAAATGAAATATAATAAGTAATACAATAAGTAACAAAATCAAAGTAATATAATAAGTAAAGAATAAAATATTAAACATTACCATCTTCCATATTGTCATCCTCATTTTCAGTACTATGTGGAGACGATGAAGGTGGATGAGAAGAGGATACCACATACCCTAAATGTTGCATTAAAAGCTATTACTTGATTTTTTTGTCTTAGTCAACTCTTTTCTCATTTATATTTTATCTTTTCTTTGTTTTTGTAACTCTTTTCATTTCTACCTTTTCTTGTTCTTGTCTTTGTAATGATTCATTTAAAGCTTGAATTTGACTTCTTAAAGCATCAACTTCCACAAAATGTGACTCTTGACTTGAGGATGAAACAAACATTCTACCCACAGATCCAAGACCAAATACCTTTCCCCTTTTTTTCCCAACAGCATCAATCCATATATCCCAATCAGATGGAATTTGGTGAATGGATTGTTCACCATGACTAGCATTCTCCATGACTAGCATTCTCCATAGAAATATGTTTATGAATTAAATGAGTGACCAAACTTGGATTATGTCACTACTTGGAAATCCTCATTGGTCAAAATTTCCTCTTACTTTAGTCTCGGCAAACCAGAAAAGTTTTAAAGCAAATTAAAAGGTAACTTGAAACTATATGATAAGTGTGAGGATAAGGATTGACTTTTGAATGCAAATAAAGATTCCTAACTATAAACATAAACATCAAACATTAAGAAAAGTTTAAAGCACCTGATATTCTAGTAGATCAAAAAGGTTTTGAGCTAGGCACAACAACTGGTTAATGATTCAATTGTTGTATCCAATATTTTTTGGCAGGCAGAAATGCTTCAAAATATTTGGTTAGAAACCCATACAACATATATTCTTTAACATAAAGTACTTGTGCAAACATTATCAACTAATGTTGTTTTCTTTATCAATAAATATCTAATTAGCAAAGATATCAATATGCAATCAGTCATTGGTAGCCAATTCACAATCAGGATGCTGGTTCCAGTTTGATGGTATCCATATCTTAATGTTTTTTTCTTAGATACTATAAATTCTTATTTCTTCAATCCATGATCTACACTCCCACTTCTAGAATATAGTTGTAAACTTATGCTATCGTATTTCTGTTTATTATTCAACAAATTCACAATGACACAAGTTATATTAGGCACATGTAGTGATATGTCAACATGATACAATAACCAAATTTTAAAAGAGAAAGCAATACTAAAACTGGACTACACTTTATTAGTTACATCCTTCACACTCTTTAATTTTATCAAGCTCGATGCACCAGATTAGAAAAATTATCCATTTTTAAAATTATTCATACAGGCAAGATCACCCGTTATCCATTCTAAAAATCTTATAATGATCCTCAACACAAAGTGTTTTTGCAAGATTTTAGAAATTTTGTATTGAACCTTTAATTTGCAAGAGTTTCCTACTATCCACTTAGCCACCTTCTCTTCCAACTCTCACCACCACACCACCACCATTTTTTCTGTCCTTGGAAACATCGCTCCCCCTCCCTTCTCACTAACTTCTACATTCTACATTGTTAGGGATAACAAAAAAGTTAACCTATAAAATATAACACAAGGGTTTTTGTGCAAAGGATTAGAATATGTCTGCGAGAGAGTTAGAAAAAAATGAGATACAATTAAACCAGAACTGAAAATGAAAATACAAAAATCAAAGAAAAAGTGAGAAAACCTACCTATGAAAATTGTAGAACCTCTAAAATGCCAGAACACTAGAACTTGTAAAAAAGAAAATAGTAATTAACAATCAAATTTTAGAACCATTTTGACAACATGTGAAAATTGCAACAATAATGTGAATCATCGAGAGAACATATCAGAGCACGAGAGCTAAATAAGAGTGAAAATAAGACACTTAAAAAAGAGTGAACTACTGAGATCAAAATTCAAACCTGTGTCCAGCAGTGTAAACATAGAAGATAGATGTTGCCAAGAGCAAAAGAGGAAGAAGAATGCGTATGAAGGCCGAAAATCATTGCAAAAAGGAGTGGAAAATAGTGTTGTGATCATGTGAAGTAATTGGAGAAGAAAAAGGGACAACGTTACAATGTCCTATAATTTGAAAAAGAGAATATTGTTATAAAATAAAGCATAATAGAGAGAAAAGAGAAGAATAGACAATAGAAGGAAGAATAGAGAATGATAGAATATAGAGCAATTTTTGTGTGTCATATTATTGATAGGAAGAGTCCTATTTATAGATACAACATGGTAACCCATAAATGATACTAATCAAATAATTAATACAAATATTTAAATAAAGAGTAATGAATCATATGAGTATCAATCATATCAATCATATGAGTAATTGTATCAAATCAATGGATGACCATTAATTCGTAACACTCCCCCTTGGGTGTTCATTGATAAGAGAATGTGCCTCATTAAAACCTTACTAGGAAAAACCCTTTGGGATAAAAACTTAGTGAAGGAAAAAAAGTACATCATTGTATATAATAATGTTCTTTACATCTTTTATTTCTCCCCCTCATGTAAACTTACATCATTAAGATGACGAAGTCCAATCTTGTTGACCAATTACTCAAAAGTTCTTCTTGACAAAGACATTATAAATAAACCTGTCAAATTTTCACATGAATAAATCTTTTGGATATCTATATCATCCTTTCAATACATTATTGTCTTCATATATGGTCATCTTTGTTGGGGATAGCCACAAGTTTCTTGCACATGTTGAATAATAGACCTTAACCAAACATATTCACAACTTTCCTTATAATTTTGTATGATTAGACAATATTGTTACTATAGTTTGTTTCATATACCATCATGAAACCATTGTGCTACCATACGTGAACAAACATCTTGTTTGTGATCAACCATTGTGAGAATATGTAAAATAACAAGCATATACATAACTCAATAGGTCTGATTCTGAATAATTTGGATGAAATAATCTCATATTCGTAGTACCCTTAAGGTAATGAAACATATGTTTTACTCAAAATCATTTTCTTCTTGTAGTTGAAGAATTATATCTTGCTTAACAAATTTACAGCAAATGCAATATCAAGTCGAGTATAATTAGCAAGATACATTAGTGTTTCTATGACACTAAGATATGGTGCTTCTGGACCAAGAAGATCTTCATCATTTTATTGAGGTCTAAGAAGAGCATTTATCAATATCTAACGACCTCACAACTATTGGAGTGCATAATGGACGTGTCTTGTCCATTTAGAACATTTTAAGTAGCTTAATCATATAAGGCTCTTGATGTATAAAAACACCTTTATTTAAATACTCAATTTCTAATTTCAAATAAGACTTTGCCCTTCAAAGATCATTCATCTTAAATTCTTTCTTTGAGTAATCAATTCCCTTGCGAGCGCATCAGGAGTTCCAACGATGTTTATGTCATTTACATAAACAATAATTATGGCAAATTGATTTTCTATATTTTCATATAAATACAAGGACAAAAAGGATCATTTCTAAATCCTTCTTTTAACAAGTACTCAATAAGACGGTTATACCACACACGTCCTGATTGTTTTAATCAATAAAAGGTCTTGCTCAATTTTATTGAATATCCTCTTCAGAATTTTCCTTGTTGGGTAAATAAAATCCTTTAGGGATTTTCATATAAATATGATTCTCAAGAGAACCGTACAAATAGGCTGTAACATCATCCATTAGATGTAAATGCAAATCTTATTGTGTAACTAGGATAATAAAATATTGCAATATTGTTGCATCCAATACCATTGAATATGTCTTTTCGAAAATCAATATCAGGTTTTGTTAAAAACCTTGAGCAACCAATTGTGCTTTGTATCTAACAATGTCATCATTCCTTATTTGATTTTTGCGTAAAAATCCATATGTACCCAATAGGTTTTGCACCTTCACGTGTGCGAACTATAGGTCCAAAAACCTTTCGTTTAGCAAGCAAATCTAATTATGCTTCTTTGCATATTTTCATTTTGGCCAATCATTTTTTTGTCGACAATCTTCAATGATCATTGGTTATTGATCCTCATTGTCATTCATAACATTCATCATTATATTATATGTAAAAGTTTCATCAATGTTGACTTCATTTTGGTTCCATATTATTTGATTCATGACATAATTTATCGAGATCTCATCATTTTGAACAATTTCAGGTACCTGAGGTTCTTCTGGAACCAAATCATTAAGTATGTTAAATGAATCTTTTTGGGATTTCCACCTTTTCGTTTAGGTCATCTTAACTTTTAGCTCATTTTCACATTCATGAGTTTTTATCTTTGGAACCAATAGGCTTACTACGCTTCAAGCGTGTCTTTGGAACTAACAGGCCTACCACGCTTCAGGTGTGTTATGAATCAATATCAATTATCCTTTGAACTTGTAGTTCACGTTCTTTTGTACGAGGATCAAGATGAGATAATGATAATTCATTCCAACAAATACCTTTTTCCAATTGTTTTCTTTCCCCCCCTAATGTTAGAGAAACTTATTCATTAAAGTGACAGTCGAAAAGTTGAACTATAAATAAGTTTCATGTTGGTAGTTCAAGATATTTCATTATTGAGGGAGAAACATATCAAACATATATTCTCAATTGTCTTTGAGGAACCATTATAGTCCTTTTTGGTGGGAAAAACATATACACCACACCCAAAAATTCTTATATGAGAATATTAGGTCATTAGCCAAAAGCCAACTGCATAATAGAGTATTTGTCATAACTTAATGGTTTGATGTGAATCAATAATGCAACATGCAAAATTGCATATCCCCAAGTAGCCATTGGAATATTAGCTCTCAAAAGTAATGGTCTTGAAACCAATTTTAGACGTTTTAGTAATGATTCTACAAGCCTATTTTGAGTATGAACATGTGCTACTAGACGCTCAATTTCAATTCCAATTGATATACAATACTCATGAAAGGCATGAGATTTAATTTCACCAGTATTATCAAAACAGTTTTTCTTAATCGGATAATCTGGGAAGTGAGCTTTTAATTGTACTAATAACTTTACAAATACTTGATTGCGAGTTGATAATAACCAAATATGTGACCATGTAGTTGATGTACATGGTGGGTGTATTGGACCACAAATATCACCTTGTATTCGTTCTGAAAATGAGATTGACTCATTTCTAATTTTTCTGGTGATGGTTTTATTATCAACTTCTGTGAACGTATAGTACATAATAACTCAATGGTCTGAAGAAGTTTCTTAACTCTTAAGTGGGTGTCCACATTAGTTTTTCAAACCTTTTTTTCCGCATCATAATAGATCTAAGATGACCCAACTGATCATACCAAACAAGAAATTCTTTTTGATTCGTAAACTTTTGGTTTACCATGACATGCATTTTAATTGTACTAATATATGCGTAGTACAAATCATCCAACTGATCATGCCAAACAAGACATTCATTTTGATTCGTAAACTTCTTGTTTACCATGACATTCATTTCAATTGTACTAATATATGTGTAGTACAAACCATAAGTAAATGTTGATAATTTCTCCAATACATTTTTTTTCAACTCAATCATAGAGATATAAAGATATTTCATATCTTTTTCATTGTTTGTCTCAATATGATATTCATTTAGAGAAATATCCTTGAAACTTAATAAGTTTCTATTCAACTTCTTGGTAGAAATATAATAGCTCTTTCAGAGCCTTCAAATATATTTGTAGTATTATAAATAATATTATCATTGATGTCTTGCATTATCAAACAAGAGAAAAATTTATTACTCTTAAGAATTGTATAAGTTGTTGCACTATCAATAAGACACATATTCTCATCATTAGTACTAGTGTCAACATTCGTTCTTCATACAAACGCAAATATCAATATGAGATTTTTTTAACACTCTCATAACCAATGTGATGATCAATGCTTCCATTTGGTTTAGCAAAGAAAATAATAATATCAAGATGAGTAACATCCATATGGCCATAATTAGAAACACCATCTTCATAAGCAAAGTGTGTTTCTATGTTCTTCTCATTATTTGTAAGATACTTTGATGTACGACAAGTACAACTCAAATGGCCTTTACCATCGTAATGATAATATATACTTTCATCTTATTTGCCAATATTTTCACATTTTTCTTTTCCATTTTTTACATTATTGTGCCACTTTTGGTGACAAAATGTGTCTTTGAAATTTTCTTTATAACCATGTCCATAAAATATCACGATCATGAAAATATAAATCAAATGTTGCTTCATTCACTTCTGGAATGGAGCAGAACCAATTAGACATGTTTCATGATTTTCTATCAAAAGCTCATTGCTTTGTTCAGTCATACAAATGCATGAAATAAATTCATACTATTTATCGTTGCATTCACTTCTTGGAATGGAACAGATCTCATGATTTTCCATTAAAAGCTTCATTGCTTTGTTCAACCATACAAAGACATGAAATCAATTCATAATATTTGTGAAATCTCTTTTCACAATGTTGTTGTCGTAGTAGCAAATTAGTTGCTCAGATGCTTTATTTCTTTCTTTAATGGTATCCCCAGACTCATTACATCTAAATGTATTTCAACATTTAATATCGAATATAGGTAATTCTTCCTTGTAATATTAAGGGTCACAAATTCAAATTTTGCAACGTTTGACGTGTTTAGAACTAGCACATAAAATAATAATAATAGTAATAATCATCGTCATAATAAAAATAAAAATAATAAGACAGAGATGAAAATTGATAAAGTCAAATAATTCTTATCACAAGAAAAAAAATATAAGGCAAATTGTAAATGGAGAAAGGATTAGAAAGAGCCTAGATTGAGACACGCAGAGCACTGTCGTTAGAGAGAAAAAAACTTTCACTAGTCCTTAATTGGTTGGAGCATCGTGCTTATAATGTGTTATAAAATAAAGCATAACAGAAAGAAGAGAGAAGAACAAACAATAGAAGGAAGAATAGAGAATGATAGAATATGGAGCAATTTCTGTGTGTCATATTATTGATAGGAAAAGTCCTATTTATAGATACCACATGGTAACTCATAAAGGATACAAATCAAATAATTAATACAAATATTTACATAAAGAGTAATGAATCATATAAGTATCAATCATATCAATCATATGAATAATTGTATCAAATCAATGGACGACCATTAATTCGTAACAAATATTAGGTTTGCTACGAATTGTTTTAATTTATTATAAAATTACTTTCATATTTTTTAAAATAATAATTATGATAAAAATAAAATATCTTTTCTATAGCTTGCAAATAATTCAATTGTAACAATACTTAATTTAATCATTAAAAAATCAATAATTATTATAAATATTATTACTTTAAGATAATTTTATATAACGAAATCCACATGAATTCATTTTCTAAAAAAATAATAATGTACATGTATTTTTTTTAATAAATAATTTTTATGAAACATTACATATATTTTTATATAAATAGATCCATAGAAAAAGTTATAAGTAATAATTATTTTCTACAAAATATCGTTATTAATTTTCTGCAAATAATTTTACAGAAAATATTTGTTAATATTTTCTACAAAATATAATTTTAAAAGAAATCACAAGATATTCTTTATTAAACTATTTCACACAAAAAATGGTAAGTATTTTTTTGTGTATAATTGTTTCAAGAAAAATGGTAAGTAATATTTTTGAGTATAACTTTTGTGTAAAAAACTTTGCAAGTATTTCTTACCAAATATTCATAATAAAATTCCTAAATATTTCTTATCAAATATATTTTATATGAAAAATTCTATGAATTTCATGCCAAAATATTCAAAGAAAATATGCAAGAAGTTTTTGCTAAATTTTTTTCAAATAAATTTGGCAGGTAATAATCATTTTTTTAGTAGTGAACGACAGATTTCCAGTGGCAAAGACAATAGCAGTGGTAACGTTGTGCAGTGTGGAAGGTATTCTAATTTTTTTATTTTTTTTCCTATGAATATGAAGGTGCAGTTCGTAATAATTAGGTGCAGTAAAAAAATAGGCCGAGGATTAAAGCACTTGTGGGAAACCAAGGCTTCTGATAATTTTAACTTATAGTTGTTCGTGTGTTACTAGGGATGCCAACGGGGCGGGGCGGGGACTGGTTTCGCTATCTCATACCCATCTTCACAAAAAAAATTCATCTCCATCCCCATACCCAAACCCAACGGGTATCAAACTTTTGTCTCATCCCCATCCCCACCGGGTAACGGGTATAATCTCGTATCCATACCCGTACCCGTGTTCTAACAACTTCAATATTAATTAATTTTTATAAGAGAAAAAAATTACGATAAAGAAAACATAATATTATCAAATATTCAATATTAGGAGGATGATTGTTTCTTCCATAT
>Ga0214544_1003169_pt1 | contig 34332 bp, 25 predicted proteins | sample CNSS3metaG_FD_160074 | JGI IMG/M metagenome (GOLD analysis project Ga0214544, IMG submission 160074) | Root nodule microbial communities from cowpea collected in UCLA plant growth center, Los Angeles, California, USA - CNSS3 | ecosystem: Host-associated > Plants > Roots > Nodule | place: USA...
CACAACATCCAATACAACTACTCTCAACTACAAATACACTTCTCCAACTACTACTTTCACACTCTACTATCTACACATTTTCTCTATCCCTTCAACTATCCCTTTCACAACCTTGAATTACTATCAACTATTGTAAACCAAAAGCTTTTAAGATGAAACTTTGCATATGAAGTGAAAATAAAGGAACAACAACTACACTACCCATGCTTTGCAGCTCACCAATCGTAGTACCAAAACGTGACCCTCTTACATGTAGAAAACCCACACATGCTAAGGACCCATTACAAACCTAAAAGAAAAGAAAAAGGAGTTGGTTCCATATTACCCACCATGCATCAAGAACCCCAAGGTTTTCCTCTCTCCGATCCCATGTTATGCCGCTCACATCAATAATATAGATTAACCTTATACTTCTAAACCATCAACGCATGCCATTCAAACATCAAAGATAGAGGCATATAGCAGAAGAAAAATAGAACCGCACCATGCCAAAAATCATCCAACAACCATGAAAAACCAACGTCCCGAACAATATCAGAATTAATCATCTAAAAATACATGCAAAATAGGAAATTCATAGGTTCAAGCTTCATCCATCAAGCAATAAGAAAACAAGAGAGAAAACAAGGTTGGCTTTCCCTACCTTGTGTAGAAGTCCCTCCAAAATACGCTTCTCTAGTCTACGAATACTGCATGCAGAGTCACCTCCACTTGCACACTTGCTTCCACTCTCAGCTCTTCAGAGTCTCTTGGTCTCTTCTCCTCCCTTTTCTCCCTAACTATACCTAAACTCTTTAACTTAAAGGTATACCCTAAATATTTAGTTAAGATTTTGTAGATTTGAAAAAAAAAACAATATTTAGTTGGTCGTTTTTATTCACATGGCAGCAACGTTTCTTCAGTTTTATAAAAGAACCATAACAGCAAAATAAAAAAACGAAAATGATATTTGAAGAAAATTTTTGGACTCAATTTTGACATAGATGAGGTGGCACAACAGTTAAGTTTTTTAAATTAATTTTCATTAAAAGGTTTTAACTCTTGCACGTGCAGATACTTTTTGGAGGCAAAAGAAAAAAACATTGTGTTTTGTAGAGAGAAGACAAAGACATTTTGTTTTGTTGAGAGAAGACACAGGTGACGAAAATACATCGTCGAGAACAAGGGTTTCCGTTGTCATCATCCACGCCCACAGTCATTTGTGAGTTTCCTTTAATTTTATCTCACACCTTCATCATTTTTGGGTTGGTAACCCAATCATGATTTGTTTATTTCTTTGGTATAGAGAACCTGCAACCCAAACATCGAAATGTTTGGTCTGTGTGAGATTCACCAGAAAAGTTGAAACATTGAGTTTATTTAAGCAAAAAGGTTAAATTTTTGGGTAGTAGGAGTCATTGTAAGCAAAGAATGCGGTAAGAGTGATTGCAAGGTTAGGAGAATCAATTTTTTTGAGTGCTGTTGTTGGAATCCTTCCTTCGCCGACGTTCATTCATTGTGGGTTCTGTATGTGGGGAGTAGTGTTGGAATAAGTGAGGAGTTATTGTATACTTTTTTATTATAAGTTGCAGTAACTCAAAATATGAAACAAAAATTGGTACTGATGACCAAAATATCCAACATAACTTCTCACTTAATTGTTCTCCACTCCTCACTTTCGAACATAATGTGACTCGAAAATTTCAAAAAATCCGCGTAGCCAGATTACCCAGTATTTAATGTCATGGTCATGGAAATGAATTTGTACTATGTTAAGGTTAGTGTGAGGATATTATGTTCACAATGAAGTTTGATTTTTATATAAAAACTGGGTAATGAAGACCAAAATAGTCATCACAACTCCTCACTTACTACCTTTGTACTCCCCACTTACGAACAATATCAATATTAGCATAATTTCAAAAAGGTCCACCATCCAAATAACCCAGTGTCAACACCCAATTTCGTCTGGGTAAATGTGCTTGTTTGGTTAAAAATAATAATAATAATAATAATAATAATAATAATAATAAAAATTATATATAATGTAATAATAATAATAAGTAATAAAATAAAATAAAAAAATATGTTTTGATTGATGGTAGGTTTTTAAACTTTAATTTTACCGTGGGAAGAAAGAAAAAAAAAGAAAAAAACCCAAGAGCAGGAGAATCTAATTTATTGTTAATTATCACACTCTTTTCATGAGTCCAAATGTTTTACATATTTTTACCCTCTCTGTTTGCTATTTACACTCTTCGCATGACATGTCAAAAAAGGACGTTTCATAATTTCTGTTTTTAGAGAAGCGTATAATATTAAGAGCAATATTTTTTTATATAATAATTTGAATAAATATCGTGCATTTACACTTATGTGCGTTGTCAGTCTGGGAAGGTATTATTTTAATTAGAGGCAAATATTCCTGATAATAATACTTTTAGAGAATGGTACGATTTTAATATTTAGAAGAAAGTATTTCTGGTAATAATTAGAATCAATTATATGAATAATATGTTATGATTTGATCACGATCTTTATGTGATAGAAAATATGATTCTAGTAATTACGGGAAATATTTCGTTAATAATTATAATCAATACCGTGGATATTATGCAACAATATAACAAGACCAATTTTTTCCCCATATATTTTATTATAATTAAATACTAGGATCTCAGTGGTACCCAAGAGGCCTATATAAGCACAAAATTTCTTTAATGCAGACAAAAAAAAAGATGGAAAAACCCCTCTCCTTTTTATCACAAAGCACACACACAATAGGGGGTCATCTTAAGAGGTAAATTGTCTTTGCTCTTAATGCTTTTCATGATTCTCTTATAACATCAAATGTATGATTGTTTGAATTGTTGTATGATTAAATGTGTTCGGGGTTCTCATGTTAAATGATTTTGGGTTTGTCGTTGATGTGCTCAACCTTTGTCTTTTCCTTTATTTTTATCTTGATAAATAAAAAGGTTTCTTTCGTAGGCTTTAATTCTCTCTAAACAAAAAAATAATAAAATAATAAAAAATTATATTTTTTTCTTTGATATAAGTATTGCATACCATGTCAAGTCTCGGACTTGCTTGGTAATCAAAACACTTCTTCGTAGACTCTTTTTGTTCTTAAAAGGAAATTAGTAACAATAAAAATATAAAAATATAAAATTATAAAATTATTTTTAATATCATGTCAAATCTCGGATTTGCTTGGTAACTAAACCTTTTATCATGTAGAATCTCGGGTTCTCTTGATATTAATGAAATACACATACACATAAAAATCTTGAAAATTAAAAAAATAAAATAATAATATCAAACAATAAATATTTGTATAAAGAACTACGTTATCTCCGATTTTCCAAATGGAAATATGTAGGAGCGAGGTACAATCCTCGTCGGGCCCAAACATATAAAAAAATAATTTTGTTTTAATCTTTAATATTTTGTAGGTGTTTTTATTTTGTTTGATTTTTTTTGGGGAATAACAAATATTTTAAACATCGAATTTTATCTTGCACACTTAATTAAAGAAGGAACCGTCTTAAGACGGACGTTGTGGGCTAATACCTTCCCCACATGTAACTGACTCTCGAATCCAAATTTGGTTTTGAAGACCATTATTTTTAAGGTTTTTCTATAGTTTTCCATAATAAACTATGGTGGCGACTCCTCTGCTTTTTTTAAATTATTTTTGTCGTCCCGCCGTGATCTCGGTTGCGACACCCAGTAATGAATGTTGTCGTACTGACTAAATTTTTTATGTACATAATGTACCATGCATGAATCATTCCATAAGTGGTGACTTAATGTATTGCAAATTGATTTCCACAACCTATTCAGTTATCTTAATTATGTTGGTTTTTTCGAAAAGTAATCATCAATAACTGATAACATAACTGGGGAGCACTGACTAAAAAAGTGGGGAGTGGTGATGAATATTTTGGTCTAATAATTTCCACTTTAAAAATGGAATTAAAACTTGATAACCTTAATGTACTGCAAATTGATTTTCACTACCTAAATACTCAATATTCGATTATCTTCTATAATTGGATTTTTTATAAAAGTAACCATCAATAACTGAATCCATAAGTGTGGAGCGCTGACAAAAAAAGTGGGGAGTGGTGATGAATATTTTGGTCTAATAATTTCCACTTTAAAAATGGAGTACAAACTTTATTGTCCACACAACATGATGACCTTAATGTACAAGAAATTGATTTCCACTACCCAAACACTCAATATTCGATTATCTTCATTACTTGGGTTTTTTTAATAAAGGTAACCATCAACAACTCAATCCATAAGTGGGGAGTACTGACTGAAAAGGTGGGGAGGGGTGTTGAAGATTTTGGTCTAATTTCAACTTCAAAAATGAGGTTCAAAGTTTATTGCCCACAAAACACAATGACCTTAATATACTACAAATTGATTTCCATTACCTAAATACTCACTTTTTGGTTATGTTCATTACTTGGATTTATTGTAAAAGTAATCATCTATAACTGATAACATATGTCGAGACTACTGACTCAAAAAGTGGGGAGTGATGATAAATATTTTGGACTTTTTAATAGTATTTCATTGAAGTGAAAAATTAGGTGTCAGAAAATGATCCATACAGTGACCGTGATTTTCTAAAAAATGATTTCAATTACCAAAACATAGAATATTGGATTATGTTATTGGTTGTGATTTTTTTAAAATGGTTCATCAATGACTCATTAAATAAGTGGGGAGTATGGATTAAATAAATGGGTAGTCATGATCAATATTTTGTTCATTTTTTGCAATTTTTAAATGAAATACATAGTAAATTGTGAACACAAAATCCTCAAACTCACCTAAATGTAGTTAAAAATCATTTCCATGTCAAAAAAGTTGCAAAATTGGGTTACGTGCTTGGGTGACTTTTTCTAAAATGTCCCAAAATTGAATTATAATGTTAATGGGTAGTACAAAAGGTTAAAGTGGGGAGGTCTGAAGGATATTTTGTTCATTACTGTTGTTGTTAAATTAAAGTTCCAACATTATCTTACGAAGTTTGTGGGTAGTAATGTTGTATTCAGTGGAGAGTTATATTGGATTTTTAGGTCAAGAGTTGAAAATTTGGCTTATTATTCAACCACTATTTCAAGTTTTTTTGGGAACAACTGCAGGATTATTTGGGGAGTTTTATTCAACATCACCACATCCTTTAACAACCTTATATTCATCACAAGTAATATATAAAGAACCTTACTTCCATATTGATAATAATTAAATGTCCATAATTGTTCTTCTTATTAAAAACATAAACACAAGAAATTTAGACTTACATTTTCATCTAATAAGGCATCAAAATAAACTTGTCTATCCATATTTCAATCATTCCACAAAACAAAAGGTCTGCTACTGTCAACATATAATTCTGCATAACTTAACATTGCACTTAATATACACAAACAACAAAGTTGTAAATTGCTTTTCATGACAACTTCGATATTAGGCCTGACGTAGAAGTGGGGACCCATTTCAACTATGCTTACTTTATACTCACCACTTATGGAATGATTCAAGCATGGTACATTATGTACATAAAAAATTTAGTCAGTACGACAACATTCATTACTGGGTTATTTGGATGATGGACCTTTTTGAAATTATGCTAATACTGATATTGTTCGTAAGTGGGGAGTACAAAGGTAGTAAGTGAGGAGTTGTGATGACTATTTTGGTCTTCATTACCCAGTTTTTATATTAAAATCAAACTTCATTGTGAACATAATATCCTCACACTAGCCTTAACATAGTACAAATTCATTTCCATGACCATGACATTAAATACTGGGTAATCTGGCTACGCAGATTTTTTGAAATTTTCGAGTCACATTATGTTCGAAAGTGAGGAGTGGAGAACAATTAAGTGAGAAGTTATGTTGGATATTTTGGTCATCAGTACCAATTTTTGTTTCATATTTTGAGTTACTGCAACTGATAATAAAATAGTATACAATAACTCCTCACTTATTCCAACACTACTCCCCACACACAGAACCCACAATGAATGAACGTCGACGAGGAAGGATTCGAACAACAGCACTCAAAAAACTTGATTCTCCCAACCTTGCAATCACTCTTACCGCATTCTTTGATTACAATGACTCCTACTACCTAAAAATTTAACCTTTTTGATTAAATAAACTCAATGTTTCAACTTTTCTGGTGAATCTCACACAGACCAAACATTTCGATGTTTGGGTTGCAGGTTCTCTGTACCAAAGAAATAAACAAATCATGATTGGGTTACCAACCCAGAAATGATGAAGGTGTGAGATAAAATTAAAGGAAACTCACAAACGATTATGGGCGTGGATGATGGCAACGGAAACCCTTGTTCTCGACGATGTATTTTCATCACCTGTGTCTTCTCTCAACAAAACAAAATGCCTTTGTCTTCTCTCTGCAAAACACAATGTTTTTTTCTTTTGCCTCCAAAAAGTATTTGCACGTGCAAGAGTTAAAACCTTTTAATAAAAATTAATTTAAAAAACTTAACTGCTGTGCCACCTCATCTATGTAAAAATTGAGTCCAAAAATTTTGTTCAAATATCATTTTCGATAAAAAAAAACTGCATGACCAATGGAGCAGAGAGAAATAAAAGAAGAATTGAAAGTTTTGAATGGAATACTGCATGTGAATTTAATGCGGAAGAGAGAATAAACTTAAGAAAGTTTCGTGGGCCCCACTCCTTAGAGGAGAAAAATTGAATTTAAAACCAACACATAAAGCAAATTTCGGCCGACCATGTTCAAACCCAGCAGCTGCACACATTGCACACAACTTCCACCACTAGGCTACATGCCATCACATGATATAAGATGCACAATAGGTATAAAACCACTTCTTTTTGACAAACCATAATTATTTAAATTAAATAAACAACAACTTAGTTTACTCAATTAATTAAATAAATACAACAATCACTTAAATCACTCCAATAATAATTATTCCACATTTAATAAATTTATAACCTAATTAAATTAATAACCTAATTAAATTAAATAAATCAACCATCTTAATCAAGTCATAAATTTTTTTCCATGTGTTTCCCTTTAGTATAATTTTCTCTGGGTCTTACAATCAAGCCCGCGATTTGTATCAGAAACCACCTGTTCAAAGTAATCAGCTCAAGCAAGGTTGGAAAAATGACGTGGGCTAGGGTCAAAGTGCAAAGAGAGATTTTGTTCACTTTACTCTGCTTCCAGTAACATATACAGAGTTGTTACCAGACCTTCTTCACCATAAGTTGGTAGCAATATGTCCTATGAAGCCATTGTAACCTCCTTATCCCAAGAGCTGTGATTCTGATGCTAAATGCGATTATCATGGAGGAGAGGCGGGTCATTCAATAGAGAGATGTCTGGCTCTTAAATTCAAGGTACAATCATTGTTAGGTTCTGGATGGTTGACTTTTCAATAGGATAATCTCAACATTGAAAATAATACTCTATCCGGACATGGGAATGCTTCAACAATGCGATCATGCAGTGGGAGGAGCATAGTCTGTTGAAAGATGCAAGGAAAGTTTGAAGCTCCATGAAATTTGTCTTTGAAACTTTGTGTAAAATTGGATGGTTGAAGTATGAAACAAAGTCCAATGATAAGTGTGGTATCCATCTGGGTGATGAGCATTCTATGGAGGATTGTTTAGAGTTAAAGCAAATACTTCAAGAGCTAATGGACAGATAAATAATGCAGGTGAGTCGGCAGGATCTAGAGGGAGAGGTTTTTGCTCAAATGGGAGAGGAGCGAAATATAAATGGACCCAAATCCTTGGTGGTCCACTTTACTAAAACTTCATGTATGCCAGAAGGAAGACAACATGTTGTAATACAAGCTCCTTCCACTTTCCCATATAAGAATGAGAAAGCGGTGGCCTGGAAATATGGTGTTCAGGTTATCAAGGGAGGTGAACAATATACTAGGGCACTTGCATCTATAATAGATAATATTGTTGGGATTGGAGGTATGACGAGAAGTGGTTGTATATTCGCACCAAGAGACCTAAGAAGGGGACAAGATTACCAAGAAAGACAAAGAAATGAAGGGGTAATTAGTGAAAAAGAAAAAGAATTTTTGAAAGAAAAGCTTGTGCAAATCGAAGAAGAGCCAAAGAAGAATGAAAGAGATAACTGATGAAGAAGCTAGTGAATTTTTGAAATTTATTCAACAAAGTGAGTATAAGGTGGTAGATCAGTTGAATCGCATGCCGGTTAGGATTTCTTTGTTAGAATTACTAATGCATTCGGGCACTCACAGAAAGTTGTTGATGAAGATATTGAGCGGCGCACACGTGGAACAAGGCATATCACTGGACAAATTTGAAGGGATTATCAGTCACATTAGTGTTAATGATCACCTTGTTTTTACTGATGAGGAGATCCCAACTGAAGGAATGGGGCATAATAAAGCTTTGCACATCTCTATGAGTTGTATGAATTATGTTATAGCACGTGTGCTTATTGATAATGGCTCATCTTTGAATGTAATGCCAAAATCTACATTGGATAAGTTACCTTATTATAAGACTCACATGCGACAGTGCTATTGTGGTTAGAGATTTTGATGGGAGCAGGAGAGAGGTTACCAGTCCAGGTTGGGCCTTGCACATTTCAAATACTATTCCAAGTAATGGATATAGCACCAGCATACAGTTGTCTACTAGGGAGACCTTGGATACATTATGCTGGCGTGGTACCTTCCACTCTACATCAAAACTTGAAATTCACAATTGGAGACAAATTTTTTATAGTTTCGGGAGAAGAAGATTTGTTGGGAAGCGGTCTATTGTCCACTCGTTACATTGAAGCTACTGAGGAGGCTTTGGAAACATCTTTCTAGTCCCTAGAAATTGTAGGGACTGCATATGTTGAATCATTTCCTATAAACCCTTACTTGTCAAGTGCATCTTTGATGAAGAGCAAATCCTTGTTGAAAGAAGGGTATATCTATAGAAGTGGACTAGGTAGGAGCGGGCAAGGGTCACCGTTCCCATTGGATATTATTGAGAACAAGAACATATACAATCTAGGGTACAAGCCCACTAAGGAAGACAAAATGAGGTTCTTAGAAAAGAAGAGAGAACGAGCCCTAGCTCGCATACAAGGGAGAGAACCGAGGATAGGAAGAATTCACATCTGTGACATCAAAGAGAGCTTCCATAGTGTTGGATGGATCAACACTAGGCAAATTTCTGCAATTGAGGAACAACATGAGTTTGCAAACTCAGATTATGTGTGGCCTTGTCCTCCAAATGTGTAGCTCAACAATTAGAAGATGGTGGATGTGCCTGTGGTGTTTAAATGTGCTGAAATGTAAAATGTCATAGTTAACATTGTTTATTTCTTCAAAACTTTGAATAATATCCCTAAATGGGTTGACATTTTTTACTTTTTGCTTAGTGTGACATTAATAAAATCGTTGTTTTCATTTTATGTTTTGGTTGTTGGTTAAATCAATTATTTATTTTTATATATATTTGAATAATGCAGATTTGACAATGAATCTTTTGAAAATAATATTGATATTCCCAATTTTGAATATCATGTCGATAATATGGAAGATGATTATGTGGATGACTGGGAACCGTCCCCATAATTGATGAGATTAGTGGAACAAGAGGCTAAGGAGATAAAACCTCATAAGGAGAATGTTGTGGTGATTAACCTAGGGGGTGAGAATGAGAAAAAGGAAGGGAAAGTTGGCGCTTACATGTAAAAGGAAACACAGGAAAGTTTATGGGCTTTATTGAAAGTGTTTAAAGATATTTTTGCATGGTCATATCAAGATATGCCAGGGTTGGACCCAAACATTGTTCAACATAAACTTCCACTTAAGTCGGAATGCTCCCCAGTCAGGCAGAAGTTAAGGAGGTTGAAGCCTGAGATGTCATTGAAGATAAAAGAGGAAGTAAAGAAGCAGTTTGATGCGGGATTCTTGGATGTAGGAAAATACCCCCAATGGGTTGCCAACATTGTTCCGGTGCCAAAGAAGGATGGAAAGGTTCGGATGTGCGTTGACTATCGGGATTTGAATCGAGCTAGCCCTAAGGATATTTTTCCCTTACCACACATTGATAGTTTGGTTGATAACACAACTAAGTTTTCTTTGTTCTCATTCATGGATGGGTTTTCAGGATATGATCAAACTAAAATGGCGCCTGAGGATATGGAGAAGACTACCTTTATTACCCTATGGGGCACATTTTGTTATAAGGTAATGTCTTTTGGGTTTAAAAATGTTGGCGTAACTTATTAGAGGGCGATGATGGCTCTCTTTCATGAGATGATGCATAAGGAGATTAAAGTTTATGTTGATGACATGATTGCCAAATCTAAATATGAAGAGGAGCATATTATCAACTTGAGAAAGTTGTTTGAAAGACTGAGAAAATTTAAGCTCAAGTTGAATCCAGTGAAGTGTACCTTTGGTGTAAAGTTTGGAAAGTTGTTGGGATTAATTGTAAGTGAAAAGGGAATAGAAGTTGACCTAGATAAAGTGCGTGCGATATTGGAAATGCCATTTCCCCACATAGAAAAAGAAGTAAGTGGTTTTTTGGGCAGATTAAACTACATCGATAGGTTTATCTCTCAATTAACCGCTACTTGCGAACCTATCTTCAAACTGTTACGTAAAAATATGTCGTGGAATGGAATGAAGATTGTCAAGAAGCCTTTGAAAAAATCAAACAATATCTACAAGAGCCTCCCATTTTACGTCCGCTGGTACCCAGAAGGCCTCTCATCTTATACTTGATAGTTTTGGAGGATTCCATGGGTTGTGTTCTAGGACAACATGATGAAACAGGCAAGAAGGAACATGCTATTTATTATTTAAGCAAGAGATTCATGAGTTGTGAGCAAAAATATTCCTCTTTGGAGCGAACTTGTTGTGCATTGGCATGGGCAACTCATCGTTTGAGGCAATACCTGCTAAATCATACAACTTGGCTTATATCTAAAACGGATCCAATCAAATACATTTTTGAGAAGCCAACTCTTACTAGAATGATAGCTCGGTGGCAAATGTTATTATCAAAATACGACATTTCCTATGTCACTCAAAAGGCTATCAAAGGAAGTGCTTTAGTAGAGTATTTGGCTCACCAACTTATCGAGGGTTACCAACCCATATAACATGGATTCCCTAATGAAGATAATTTGGCTCTTTTTGAGGAAAGCAAACAACATGAAAATATGTGGGCATTATTTTTTGATGGAGCTCCAAATGCACTGGGGCATGACATAGGGGTCGCGCTTATTTCTCCAAATAATCAGTACATACCAATGACAACAAGGTTGTGTTTTAATTGCACTAATAATATAACGGAATATGAAGCATGCGTTATGGGTATACGAGCAACTATTGAGTCCTGAGTGAAATTTTTGAATGTATATGGTGACTCGGCTTTGATTGTCCACCCACTGAAAGGAGAATGGGAGACCAGAGATCAGAAGTTGATTCCCTATCAAGCATATATTAGGGGGTTGATGGAATATTTTAATACTATAGTATTTCATCATATTCCCCGAGAGGATAATCAATTAGCAGATGCTCTAGCCACGCTGTCGTCCATGTTTGAGGTAAATCAAAATGATGAGTTACCGATGATTAAAATGAGAAGTCATGAACAACCAGTATATTGCCACTTTATTGAAGAAGAGTTAAACGATAAGCCCTGGTATTTTGATATCAAGCGATACCTCCAAACACATGAATATCCTGAGAAAGCTTATGAAAACAATAAAAGAATGTTAAGAAGATTGGCCTCAAGTTTCTTACTAAATGAAGATGTCTTATAAAAGAAATCATGATATGGTGCTTCTACGGTGTGTGGATGCTAAAGAAGCAAAGTTGATATTAAAGGAGATTCATGAGGGAACTTTTGGAACACATATGAATGGGCATGCCATGGCCAAGAAAATTATGAGAGCCAGATATTTTTGGCTGACTATGGAAAATGATTTTTGTATTCATGTGAGGAAATGCCACAAATGCCAAGTATATGCAGATAAGGCGAATGTGTCGCCTATGCCTTTGAATGTCCTGACCGCACCTTGGCCTTTCTCAATGTGGGGAATTGATGTTATTGGAGCCATAGAACCAAAAGCGTCGAATGGTCATCGCTTTATTCTAGTTGCAATTGATTATTTTACTAAATGGGTGGAAGCTGCTTCCTATGCCAATGTAACAAGAAAGGTGGTAGTGAAATTCAGAAAGAAAGAATTGATCTGTAGAAATGGGTTACCGAATAAGATTATCACAGATAATGCTACTAATTTGATAATAATATGATGATTGAATTATGCAGAGAGTTTAAGATCCAGCATCATATTTCTTCTCCCTATCGGCAAAAAATGAATGGGGCAGTGGAAGCTACAAACAAGAATATCAAGAAAATCATACAAAAGATGGTAGTGACATACAAGGATTGGCATGAGATGCTTCCTTTTGCTTTGCATGGGTACCACACTTTAGCACGTACGTTGTAACATCTCATGAGGATATTACGGATTTTAATAAAATAAAAATAAAATAAGTAACGAGTCGCATTTAATAACATCTCATTTCCCAAAATGCGGGAAATTTGAAATCATTTTATTACTTCCAATTAAAAAGCAACATCCGTAGTTAATAAAACTGAACATCAAAACAAAACTTCTCATAAGAGTTTACAAAATAGTCCAAATTCAAATGCTACAAAATATATAAAATAAAGATCCCCAAGGTTTTCCCTGCTCCGTGTCTAAGCATCACCAGCACCACCTGCATCAACATCCTCTGCTTACGTGTACCGCGCACACGATCATCGTCAAACACAAGCAGATAGGGTGAGCTTAACAAATCAACATACAATTACATTGATATACATATTAGTAGTCATTTATATATATTTCATGCAATTACCCAAACAAAGTCTCTCACTCTATTCTGTATCACCTGGCCACAACCAGATCATTCGTGTTCTACCTCTTTTAGTGATTACCCCAAGGTAATTTGCTGCCAAACCTATCGGTTACAACCGACAGACCACGTGTGGGAAACCATTGCTACGGATCATAGACCGTAACGCCAGGTGGAGTTCCCAAATACGAACATAGTTCGTAATGTCCCAAGACTACCAAACTCGTCAGTTATTTACTAAGGAGGGCAATCTATTTGGACCCATCCGTACTGGTCACAACCAGCACACTCACACCAGCAACACTCGTCAACCCGAGCTCAACTCAAGGGTTCTTCGTGTTCATCCGCCATCTCGAGCTTAACTCGAGGGATGCCATTTCGAGCTCAACTCGAGGAATGCCACTTGGTTTACCCCTAGCCCGAGCTCAACTCAAGGTATACGTTCCGAGCTCAACTCAAGGAACCCAAAAATCTTACCTTTGAAGCATCACCAAAAGTCTCGTAGATCACGCCTACAAAGTCCAACGACTAGGACTTACAACAGCCAAATCGCCTAGAAGGGGACAGGTACCGCTAGGCGTTAGCAGCTTCCAAACCGTCTGGCGGGGGACACGTACCGCCAAGCGCCAAGCACCTCAAAACCACCAACAATTGAAGACACTGCCTGGCGGGACAGTTCACACCGCCAGGCGCATCCACGCTAAAACCTTACTGATTCTGCCGCAACCACCTAGCGGATTCACCTTCACCGCCAGGCCGAATTCATACCAGACCCCATTAATGTTGTTGCTATCGCCTGGCGGTCCAAAACCACCGCTAGACACTATATCAATACATGCACAGTTTTGGTTTCTTTGCAATCCTGCACAGATTAAATTACTCACCCAAGCATCATGACTTACGATATTTTCTCCAGTTTATGGAATTGCCTTTCCAATGGCTAACTTACTATCCAATTCCCTACTTTCATCTAGCTTCAACCACACAAGGGTACAATTTGGTTTTCTCAAAGTTAACCTTATACAACACTACCACACCAAATTGCACTCCCAGTGCTTATTCCTTAACTTAATTCTAGTCATTTCAACCATTCCCAACTCATTCCTCTTTCTAGCATTAGCTTTGAGTTAAACTCTCGTTCACAACAGTAGGTCAAGTCTCTAAACCCCTTGCACCCAACTTATTTAAGTCCATAATTCCTACTATGCCATAATTTATATAAGCAAGACCTATATTAGCTAATATCATTACATCCTAAGGTAATCCCAACCTCTTTAATTCATGCCCAAGAACTCCATCATCATATTTCCCCAGATATCACAGAATCCAATCTACTAATTCCAACTAAAATTGTAAGAGCACCTAAACCACCCCGTATTTAGCTACCACACAGACCCACTGCCTTTGCGTTGGTGCTAGGCGGCAGACCCCGAGCCGCCAGGCGGTGCATGGGATTTTGGCAAATTTCCAGAATTTGTAGCACCTGCAGCACTCTTTATTTTTTAGGATTTCCCCCCAATGCAAGTTTCCACTCCCTTTCAGTTATTTAGCAACTCAACAACTCATTAATCCATTTCAATAACAAAAATCCTCGCACTAACATCCCACTAATTGATTCCAAGAACTAAAACTCTCAAATCATCAACCCTAAAGTATTTATCTACTGTTCCATTCAATTACTACTTCAATTTCATGATTATACCCACACTCTGATATCTAAACCATCCTTTAAGGATTCGGTTAACTTTCCTACCGAACAGAATCAGTCCAAGCCCCATAAAAATACAAATACAGACCATTCAAAAAGTAATTAAGCATCACATACATAATTAGCGAGTTATAGCTCCCACAACCTGATCTCCTTTGCTTAGAACTTTGGCAATTGAAATCTCCCTACTCCAAGAACCTCCTTAGTCTTCTCTCTATTCAGCCCCAAAATGCCTCACTCAAACCTCACCAAGCCTAAATTTCGTGCTCTATTTCTGAGTGAATTTCCCAGGCTTGCAAAACCCTCTATATTAACCAAATTTTGCTTTTTAAAGGGTGCCTAAAGCTAGGTTAATAATCCAAAACGAAAATGCAACTTAATTGGTGGTTAATTGCCATTCATTGTCCCATTATGGGTTGTTTTACAACCACCCCTATGCTGCCATTCAACTAGGGTTTCATTCAACTTTTCATATTCAAGTCAAAGCCAAAAATACCAAAAATGAAATTTACTTTGGGTTCTCCAAAGCTTGAACCCTTAACCATCCCAATACCAAGACAATGCCAAACCATCATGCTAATTCATGTTTTGTGCTAATTAATACAATTCAAGCATTATATTGTAATAAACATGATCAATAATATTATTAAAACAATAATAATTAAATAGCACATAAATGGTGTACATAAGACTTGAACCCAAGTCCTCTCACACAATTAAGTACTCTCAATCACTTGAGCTAGTACTTTTCCATGTCATACTAATCATAATTTAATGCCATAAAGGCTTCTACTACCCGCATTTATTAATTAATAATTATTTAATTAATTAAATTTTGCGGGTCTTACATACATCAACTGGGGCAACACTGTTTTCATTGGTTTATGGGATGGAAGCGGTACTTCCCTTTGAAGTTGAAATTTCTTCTTTGAAAGTATTGATGGAAACTCAGTTAGAAGAGGCAAAATGGGTTTGGGCTCGATCTGATCAACTCAGCCTCATTGAAGGAAAAAGATTGGCGGCAATATGCCATGGCCAATTATATCAAAGGAGGATGAAGAAAGCATTTGATAAGAAAGTATGGCCCAAAGAATTCAATGAAGGTGACTTAGTGGTGAAGAAGATTATGCCCATGCAGAAGGATCATCGAGGGAAATGGATGCCAAATTTTGAAGGACCATATGTTGTGAAGAAAGCATTCTCTAGAGGGGCACTAATTCTCACAAGGATAGATGGGGAAGATTTACCGCTACCAGTCAATTTGATGCAGTCAAAAGATTTTATGCATAATGATTCCATGACAATAAAAACTTTTATGGGAATATTGATATTGTTTAAATAAATGATTTGTTGAATGAAAAATTTGTTTACTTCATAGTTTGTTTGATCTTTTAAGATATTCTTATGTCACACTAAGTTTAAAGGAAAATTTTGTTGACAATAAGTACCTGGGGTTCATCCAAAAAATATGAAGATCGGTTCAAGGCAGGCAGAGACAAAGACTGAGGGTGTCGTGAAATAATAATAATAATAAAATGAAAAATGTGTAAATATAATAATAATAATAATAATAATAATAATAATAATAAAAGGGTTGAATGCAAAGCATGTTTAATCCTTTGTTACCAAAGTCGTCAAATGCATGTTCTTTCAAAAATGGCATAAAATAAAGGTGAGGGTCATACACTTTCCCGTAGTTCAGTGTTTTCATATCGAATGCTAGGGTTAACGCTTCCTTTTGACATATCATGGGTATTACCCAGGTCCATCCTTCTCTCTAAATAAAAATAGGTTGCCCTAGTAGATGTCAGTCGTTGCTCAATAAGACAAATAAGGATATGACATTGGGGCATGTTGTGTTAGGATATATCACTCTGGTTTATGGGAATGATCATTAAATCCCGGAGGCTAAAAAAAAGTGGAAGGAATAACCTGAATAAAGAAAGTAATGGCAAGATGAATGACTAAAAGTAACACAATTTGAGCACCAATAAATTTTGTTTAAGATTTTATCTATGTGAGGATCAGTGAATCAGGATTCAAAATAACATGTGGCCATCTTTCTGTCTTAACAAAATGAGATATCCATTGCACCTTTTTTGGGCTGGCAACAATACTTTCCTTCAAATTTATCCCCACTACAAGGATTATCAGCATGAAGAGTTCAACTAAAAAAATACAATGTTCAAGTAATCAAAATGTAAGAAAGCATCAGTCAAAAGGTGAAAGGTGATTCAAGATCCAATGAATGAAAAAAAATGAAATCAAGTTGATCCAAGATCAGTGAAAATGTAAGACGAGAAAGAGTTACAAAAGTGGTGACGATATGTGTAAAAGGAAATGAAAGATGATGATCAAAGTTGTGAGGAAAGTTGAAACAACATCGGGCTGACAATCCTTGTCTCAAAGATAAAAATCACAAATTTTACTTGGACCTTTCTATCCTTTTTTTCGAAACCCGTGTAACCTTGACCACGTTACAATCCTAATAAAAGCCAACACTGATTGAAAAATGATTTTTCTGATTTTCTCATAAAGCTTAAGTCTGAGACAAAAGAATGTGGTTATAAATTTTGTTACTAAAGAGAGAAAGAAAAAAAAAAAGAAAAGAAAAAAAAAAGAAAAGAAAAAGAAAATAAAAGAAAAAAAAGGATAAAGCCTCTGGGGTAACGTTTTCCCATCAACTGGTTAACAAAATACCTTAGGGCAATCCTTTCCATTTTACCAACACTCAATAAAACAAATGCACCAGAGTCATGTTTTTATACGATGAATCCAAACAAGGGCAATTTTTTGTCCTCAGTTTATCCTCCAACTTCACAAATCTACTTATGTGTAGGATTGCGAAGAATAATACAATTACATTATGATTTAAGTTATACCCTTCACTTTTTATCCACTAGGTGATCACATGATGTGTCGAAAGGAAATATTAAGCATATGGTATCATGTGTTGACATTGGGTGTTAGGATTTGCTACGACCTTCATCTTATCTTTTGAGATGGTGAAGCGACATTCAGATGAATTCGATGGTCGAGGAAACAAAGTGATTAAAAATGCTAGTTAAAAGAAAAATAAATAATAAATAATAATAATAAGTTGAGGAAGGAAGAAAATAGAAATATAAGGAAATGGAAAAGGCAAAATTGAGCATAAGGAAGTTTTGGAAAACAAGATTGATTGTAATTCATTCATACATTCATGCATCTATACAGTCTTTTTTTCTCAAAAATTCAACTTGACTCTCATGGGGTGATGATTCCGTATTAGAACCCTCTTCACATAATGGTTAGAAACTGTTATTTCTATATCGGCCCTCTGCGAGGCAATGGTCGAGTTCAAGTTTTCTTTTGGTATATCGGTGATAGAGGTCGTACCCCACCAAATTAAAACAGTTAAATGCAGTATGCAAAATTTCAAATAAGTCGTCTCCCAACGACCAATATTTTCGTCCAAAACTTCAATTTCCATATGAACACAACAATATAACATAGGAGGGGTTTGGCAGATTCACAATGCTAACCAACATATTAAATTAAATGCAACGGTGATTAAAACGTATTGACATCATTGATTCAAACACAATTTCACTTATCATAGGCCACCAAATTAACACCTCTGCCTTCTCTCAATCCACTAGATAATAACCCACTAAGCGAAAGTTACAATCCAGCTTCATTATGCAATTAAGCAATGCACACATCCTTAAATTCGTGACAGCCAAGCTACATACATTAAGCATGAACATAACCTAACTCAAACATATGCAATTAATCTATAAATTAAGCATAAACAGATTAACCACATTCATTCCCCGAATTCATAACAAAGAGACATGGCAAATTTCACAAACAATCACAACCTCAAAGCTTCATTGCATTTTTCATCAAGGAGTCAATACACAAATTTAGTTAGACATGGAAATGGGGCAATTAAACTCTTCAAAATGAAATTCACCAAAACAGAACATCAAACCCTAACCTACAAATTGTTCAAACACAAATTCAAGAGCAAAAGAGAAATTTTTAAGCTTCAATGGAATGAAAAACGCTGTTATTGTATAAAAACAGAAAACCCCATCAATGGGTGTTGTTCCAAGTCAATACAATCTATAAAATGAGATGCTCAAGCTAGCAATTGAATTCAAATCGTAAAACCCACATTGGGTGTTGTCAAATGCTCATAAAAATGGTAAAAACTAGTGCAAAAACGTGAAAAATGAAAATAGCACCTCCATAGACACCCACAAAAGCTTGAAAACGTGAAAATGGAGGTTGGAAGAGATGAAGTGCGGCTGCATGAGCAAATGACCTAAAATTCTCGTGGTCAAATCAACTTTGCCACTACTATTACAAAAATACCACTAGTGGATACAAAATTATAAAAATGCCATTATTGGGCCTCAAATGTTGGCCTATTCACTCAGATGACGTGGAAATGACATTGAAATGATGTGGCAACTCTCTTCAACTAAATATTAATGTCTAAGCTCCAAAATTGCTTCACCCAAATACCTAAAAATAATTAAAAACGAAAATTAGGCCAAATAATGTGAAATTAACCCAAATTCGGAACAATGACCCAATAAAGTCCAAAACATGAAAACACACTAAAGATAAACAATTAAGCACTGAACAACTATCAAATCGGTACACAAAGGCTAGTGGAATGGAGGAAAATAATGACTCATCAATCGGCCTTCTGTGAGACAATGATCGAGTTTAAGTTATCTTTTGGCATATCGGCCCTCTATGAAGCAATGGTCGAGTTTAGGTTTTCTTTTGTTATATCGGCTCTCTGCGAGGCAATGGTCGAGTTCAGGTTTTCTTTTGTTATATCGGCCCTTTGCGAGGCAATGGTTGAGTTTAGGTTTTCTTTTGTGATATCGGCCCTCTACGAGGCAATGGTCGAGTTCGGGTTTTCTTTTATTATATCAGCCCTCTCCAAGGCAATGGTCAAGTTCGGGTTTTCTTTTGGTATATCGGCCCTCTCTGAGGCAATGGTCAAGTTCAGGTTTTCTTTTGGTATATCAGCCCTCTACGAGGCAATGGTCGAGTTTAGGTTTTCTTTTAGTATATCAGCCTTCTACGAGGCAATGGTCGAGTCTAGGTTTTCTTTTGGTATATCGGCCCTCCACGAGGCAATGATCAAGTTTAGGTTTTCTTTTGGTATATCGGCCCTCTCCAAGGCAATGGTCAAGTTCGGGTTTTCTTTTGGTATATCGGCCCTCTGCAAGGCAATGGTCAAGTTCAGGTTTTCTTTTGGTATATCAGCCCTCTGTGAGGCAATGGTCGAGTTCAGGTTTTCTTTTGATATATCGGCCCTCTGCGAGACAGTGGTCAAGTTTAAGTTTTCTTTTGATATGTCAGCCTCCTGTGAGGCAATGGTCGAGTTCAAATTTTGTTTTGGTACATCGAGGCCCTCTGTGAGGCAATGGTCATCGATCTCTTTAAATCAAGGCCCTCTGTGACGCAATGGACATTGATTCCTTATGTCACATTAGGACCTTCTACATGGTAATGGTCATTGAGTTCCACTCTTTCGGATGGAGACTCTCTCCTTGGGTGTGGTCTTGTCTATCTTTAAATATGTTTGATTCTTTTTCACTTATTTTATTTTTCGTCTATATTTCTTTTTGAAACCCGAACAAAATTAGTGTTTTTATCTTTACTTATCTTTTACTATGATAATATGAAAATTTCACTTTCATCTTATCTAGTAAAATCTAAGGTAAAAAGGGGCAGTTGTCAACACCCAATTTCGTCCGGGTGAATTCATTTGTTTTGTTAAATAAAAAATAAAATAAAATAAAATTATGTTAGGTTTTTAACTTTAATTCTACCATGAAAAACAAAAAAGAAAAAAAAGAAGAAACAAAGAAAAGAAAAAGAAAAAGAAGAGAGAATCTAATTTGTTTTTAATTATCACACCATTTTTATGAATCCAAATGTTTTATGCATATTTTTACCCCACTGTTTGCTATTTACACTCTTCATATGACATGTCAGAAAAAGACATTTTATAATTTCTGGTTTTAGAGAAGGGTATAATATTAGGAGCAATATTTTTTATAATAATTTGAATAAATATCTTGCATTTACGCTTATGTGATGTGTCTCATTGATTTGTCAGTCAAGGAAGATATTATTTTAATAATTAGAACCAAATGTTCCCGATAATAATGCTTTGTAGAGAATGGTACGATTTTAATAGTTAGCAGAAAATATTTCTGGTAATAATTAGAATCAATTATATGAATAATATGTTATTATTTGATCAAGATCTTTATGTGACGGAAAATATGATTCTAGTAATTACAAGCAATATTTCGTTAATAATTATAATCAATATCGTGGATATTATGCGACCATTTAATTTCTATAATATGTTTCATCAGGACTAATTTCTTCCTCATATATTAATTAAAGACTAGAATTTCAGTGGTACCCTAAGGTGGCTATATAAGCACAAAACTTCTCCAATGCAAGACACACAGAGAAAAAAATCGAAAAACCCCTCTTCTTTTTTATTACCAGAGCACACACGCAAAAAGGGGCACCTTACTATCCTTTCAATTAGTTTTGCTTTGTCTGTGTCTTTGAAAGGTAAATTCTCTTTGCTCCTAATGTTATTGATGTACCGCTCAGATTCTCTTATAATATCAAATGTATGATCGATTGACCTATTGTATGATTAAATGTGTTCCGGGTTCGAACATTAAATGATTTTGGATTTGTCATTGATATGCTCAACCCTTCTCTTTCCTTTTATTTGGAATGCCATTATCTCGATAATTAAAAACGTTTCTTTCCTAGGCTTTAATTCTCTCTAAAAGAGATAATAATAAATAAAAATTATAAAAATTATAAAATTGTTTTTGAATATAATGTTAAAGTCTCAAACTTGCTTGATAATCAAAACACTCCTTCATAGGCTTTTAATTATTTTATAAAAAAAATAATAAATAAAAAATAAAAATTATAAAATCATTTTTAAATATCATGTCAAATAAATATGTAGGAGCGACAGTCAAGCCAATGCACAACCATTCAACCAATCCATTGATCCAGCACATAATTTAAATAATAATAAATCAAGTACTCTCAACCATTTGAGCTAGTACTTTTCCACGTCACATCAATCAATAATAAATGTCATAAAGGCTTCCACTACCCAAATTTATTAATTAATTATTTATTTAATTAATTAATTTTAGCAGATCTTATAATGAGAATCCACTCCCTCAACCTAAAGATCTCGCAAAAAGTTGGAGACCACCAAGAGGATTGTCTTTGGACAACATCATGGGAGACATATCAAAGGGAGTAACTACTAGGAACATGACACGTTTTTGCATGAATGTAGCTTTTTGTTTCATAGATTAAACCAAAGAATGTGGAAGAAGCTTTTCAAGATGACCAATGGTGCATAGCAATGTAAGATGAGCTAAATCAATTTGAAAGGAATGAAGTTTGGGAACTAATTCCAAGAGACGACTCACATCAAGTCATTGGAACAAAGTGGGTGTTCAAAAACAAGTTAGATAATGATGGAAACATTATCAAGAACCAAGCTAGGCTTGTTGCAAAAGGATACAAACAAGAAAAAGGTATAGATTATGATGAAACATATGCTTTGGTTGCAAGGTTAGTGGTTATACGCCTACTTCTTGCACATGCCTCTATTATGAAATTTAAAGTACATTAAATGGATGTTAAGAGTGCTTTTCTAAATGGTTTTATTAAAGAAGATGTGTATGTTGAACAACCTTCTGGTTTTGAGGATTATAAGTTTTCTAATCACATCTATAAGTTAAAGAAAGCTCTTTATGGATTGGAACAAGCACCTAGATCTTGGTATGAAAGATTAAGAACGTTTCTGTTAGAAAATGGTTTTGGGAGAGGAAAAATTGATTCAACTCGGACTATTAAAAGAGTAGGTGATCACATCTTACTTATTCATAAGTTTTCTTCAGTTTTAAGAAAAGTCTTTAGAATAATCGATTATCCAGTGGAAAATTTATTATCAGTGAGAAATAATGTTTTCAGAAACTACTCTAGAATAATCGATTATCATAAGTGATAATTAATTATTTTTTGCAGTTGGAACTTATCTTTTCAACTTCTTAACCTAGTTTTCGAAAATCTATATTTATGTTGATATTTTAATACATCAAATTTTAATATTATTTTTTATTTGAATTTAGATTTCAAATAATTTTATATAAATTTATATTTCAAATTTTTGTATAACATTATATATCAATATTTTCAATACAAAAGTTAGAGTTAGTTTGAAAATAACAATTTTATTAATTCAAATGTAAAATTAAAATAATAATAATAATAGTTTGAAATAAATATATTTAAAATAATAAAACAAAAATTACATAAAGTTTAATGTAAAATATAAATTTAAATAAGCTTAATGTTGTTAGCAATATTTAATAAAAATATTAATTTTAATGAAAATATAATTATAATATCTATATAAAAGTTAAATTTGGTCTCAATTTGAAGAACAACGAAATTGCTGAATTTAAAACAAATTATGACTAAATTGATTCAAAATAACAAATACAAAAACCAAGTTGACGTCCAGACAATTATTTGATAGGTGGTACGATGTTGACTTGACACATGACACAACGTTGTTGGTTAACATGTGACAATGTTTTTTTTAATAAAAAATAAAAAAGAAATTAAAAAAATAGAAAAATAGAAAATATTAAAAAAAAGCACAAATTGACATGTGACACATTTAACGTTGTTAATAGAATACTAACAAAAATAATTTAATTGTTACACATTTTAAAAAATAAGAACCCAATTGAGACCAATTAAAATATGAGGACCTAATTCAGAACAAATACGATGTCCAATGAAGTATTTAAACGTAAAAAAAAATTTAAAGTATATTTAAAACACTTATGGCTTCTTATTAACTACTTAATTTATTCTTTTATCTTAACCTATTAAAGTCACATTTAAGTAGATTATATTTAACTTAATTGCAATTAATTTTGCTAGATATCAAAATTTATTAGATATGTAACATACTTTCATTACATGAGATAATGTAGTGACATATCAATGCTTTAAAAATTAAAACTCAATTTTATATTTGATGAAAATAGGTCAACTTAGTTAATACAAATTAGATTTGATTTAGTTGGTGTTACATGGATTCATTGTTTAAAAATCGACACTAATGAATTACTCTCCATGCTTTTAGAGTTCACTATACGTGTGACATTGATCTGATGCTATTGACTAAATAGCGTTGACTTTTGTTCGTTAACTCCAACTTTTCTTAGTTATACTCGTGCTAAATGTTATATAATTATGAGCAGAGCAAGTTGATGTTGTAGAACTAATGTAGAAGAAGTAATAAGGACTACCTTCAGCCATAATCACTATCATGAGAATCCTTTAATGTGTTTTTTAGTTTCAAATCTTCATTCTATACATTTTGGTGGCATAGTATACCGTAGAAGAGAGAAGATTTGATGATCCAAATCACAAAGCACCAATGAAATTTATAGAGTTTTTTGTCCATCACAAAGTAATTGCCATAATAAACTTTTAATTATATGGGGTTCCAATATCAAAATTTATGCAAGAATTATAAAATTGATTGACAAATGGACGACATATATGCAAATAATTGACCTTGTGAATATCTCAAATTATCCCACATATCACATATTTGAGAAATTTCCAAATTCTCCCATTTGGTCCATTTATCTCATTATCAATCAATACAAGAAACTAAATACAAGGATCAGGGTGACAAGTTCTCCAAAAGTTAGTATTATCTCCCATGTATCACAAAATATCAATTCTCTCATCAAAGACTCTTAACTATAATGAATAAACCAATTTTTTTAGTGTAGTGATGGAACTTGGACAAAAAATTAAGGGGAGCCAAGTTATATTTTTTATTTATAAATTATTTTTTCTAATTAATTTTTTTTCATTTCCTCTCATCATTTTCTCTACTCAAAACAAACACATATGATAGTATAATCCAACAAAAGATGATAATAATATATATGAAAGAGAAACGTAAAGTTTATAATCAACAATAATATATTAAAAAAAGAAAAAAAAACACCTTTAGTCATAGTGTTGCTCTACGTTATTTCAATTACTTAAAATCTTCAATAATTGAATCAGAACTAAAAGCTTGTTGCATTATCCCTTTCAATATAGATTATCATGCTACTTGTTAAGAATTCAACCTCCATCTTATTTCTCAACTTGTTCTTTATTATTTGCATTGCAAAAAAATATCTTTCAGTTGTAGCTATAGAAACTGGAAGAGTGTCATGATATGTACCCCATTTTATATAAGCCCTTCGTACCTCATCAATTTGATTTGGTGGGTATTGCCAAATTTGAGGACACTTCCCCGAGTCACGAATCACATTCTAAAGAATTTTCAAATTCATTATATGTAACTCTAGGAACTTTAGAAAGTTTTTTTTTTCATTTTCTTCAATTCTTGGATTCTCATGAAGTTTCTCATGTTTAGTTGACGTAGATACATTTTTCTCATCTTCCTCACAAGTCTTCCTCTTGAAAAAAAAATCAATTTTTGTATTCTTTATCATAATTTTTCTAATATGAATTTGTCACCTCTCACCTATTTAGGAAAATAAAAAATTATGAATACTCCAACCTAAATCTCAAAACCAAAACCAAAACTCAATATTTTAAGAAAATTAACAACTTCTAAATAATTAGTTTCCCTTACTTTGAATAGATTCCTGATACTACTCTTTCCTTACACAAGCTTTTCCCTTACACAACTTCACAGCCTAAAATAACTCCATCTACACAAAGAAGAGTTTGATCAATAATTTGATCATGATTTTATTATCTGTAACAAATAGAGATCTGCCTATAATGTAGGAAAGTCATATACAAGAGGAGAACATATTGCTTCGAACAAAAAATGGTAAAAATCCAACCTACTCAAAAGAAGAAATTGTTCGATCCAACATGTTCCTCAACTCCTTAATTTTGTCTTGGTTCAATTTGATTTTGAAAATGATGACAAATTGAGGGTGAAAATTGAGATAGAAAGAAAATGTGAGAAAAAGAGGTATAGAGAAGAGAGAACCCAAATAAAAATGAACAAGAAATAACAGAAGAGGAAAAAACATAGTTTTCAAATTTAAAAAAACTTTTAAAAACTAGATTAATACAAATAATAAAATAATATATAAATGTATTTTTAAAATATCTATAAATTTAAAAAAACATTGGGGGAATCGTGGCTCCCCTCGGTCCCTTAAAAGGACCGCCCCTGTCCGAGTCAAACAAAATTTCTCAAAATAAACAAATATGTGCACAACAAAATGAGAAAAAGCCGAATAAGAATTTTATCAAAGTAAAAATAATGATCGTCACAACATGGAACCAAGTCCCATTTGCGCTAAATGATCCTTAAAATTCATTAATGATGTGCCTTTAGTAAAGGGATTGACAATCATCAAATCAGTGCTATAACGTGCTCAATGACCACTTAACACATTTTCTTATGGCTAGATATTTAATGTCAATATGCTTAATTTGACTTCCATTTCTATTATTCCTAGCCATAAATAACGCAATAGATTTATCACAATATAACTTTAATGGCGCCATAGCTATAGGTCCAATCTACCTCAAAAGTTATTTAAAATTAGTATAACAGAGGCCCACACTATAGCGTCACATAGAGATAGTTAGGCCACACTATAGTGTCTATGAATGACTGACTCTATAGCGTCTACTTATGGCCAACTATGTAACGTCTACGTATGACTTACTCTATAGCGTGTACATAACGTCTACATACGCTTGACTCTACAACATCTACATATGGCTGACTCTATCATGTCCTTGTCCTTGGCTCCAATGTTATAATCTGATTCTTGTAAATATGTTTCATAATCACTAGAAATTATTGATTGATCTTTGTAGATCTTCTTAGTGTTGCTTTACTACCTTCTTGAAAAACTTGTTCAACTGGTTCCTCAGCAACTTGATCTTTCTCCAATAATTTGTGGAACTCGAATAATTGGTTGTCTATTGCGTTTTTGAACTAAAGAAGCATGAATAACTACTAGTCTATCATTTTATTTAGAGGATTGAACTTCATTATGATTATTTTGATTTAAATCACTCCCACTAATCAAGTAATTTATAAGAAACTTTACATTCCTTGATTCCAAAATTCTAGTGTTTTGAGATAGAGAATAAAACACTATAACCTTTTGACTTTTCAGTATATCCAATGAAATATCAACTAATAGTCTTAGGTTCGAGTTTCTTCTCTTGTGGGCTAGAAAATATCACTTCATATGGGCATTCCCAAAGGCACATATGTCGTAAATTGGATTTCCAACCTTTGAATAATTCAAAAAGTGTTCTTAAAATAGCCTTGGTTAGAACTCAGTTCATTATATACAAAGCCATCTTAAGTGCTTCAATCCACAAAAGATTTGGAAGCTTTACATGACTCTTCATGTTTCTCACCATATCCATTAAAGTTCGATTTCTTCTTTTTGTCATACAATTATGATCCAAATAATCAGGCATGGTACATTAGGCAACAATCCATTGTTCTTGAAGAAATTTCGCAAATGAAACATGTGTTTGTCCACTCAAGTGTATCTCACAATCTGAAGTTGTTTTTCGTACTATAACTTTACTTCGGTCTTGAAAACTTTAAAGGCCTCTAATGTTTCATCCTTAGAATGAAGCAAGTAAAGATACATATATTGTGAGTAATATTTATAAAGGTTATGACATATCTCAGATTCTATAAATATATGTATCTCAGAATCTGGTTACACGAAAACCAACAACTTTCAATTTATTCAACAAAGGAAAACTATATTCAATAAAATTAAAGGAAACACTCAAAGGTGCAAATCACGAAATGTAAATTAGGTTTTTATCAAAATTAGGAACACAAAAAACCTTTTGTAAACACAAAAATAAAGTCACTGTTTAAAACTAAATTGCATATCTCAATGGCCTCCACATGTGAACTAATCTTACTTCCTGAATAGATGCAATGTTCACTTCTCATTGGTCTCCTTAGATTTTGTATACCCTATATGGTATTACAAACATAAATTATAGTTCCATAATCAATCCACCATGTGCTATGATTAATACTAGTCACATTAGATTTGTAACAAACAAAGCAAGATAATTATCTTTCTTCTCTAGCAAATTCTTAAACTTTAGGAAATCCTTCTTCATGTGTCCCTTCTTTTCTTTACAAGAGAAACATTTAGAGTCCTTTTTTATAGCTAGCTTAGCAAACATCTTTTCCTTTTGATTAACTTGATTTTTCTTATTCTTATGAGAAGTAGTCAAGTTCACCATTTGCTTTCCTCCATTAGCAACCTTTCCTCCTCTTGAACACACATGGTCATTATTTTATTAATAACCATTTATCCTTATGTGTAAGCAATTTTAATGTACTAGAAGGGAATCATACTTGGTAACCTCTAAGACCTTCAATTGAGCCACATTGTCCCTTATGCGCATAATATGATCACACACTCCCTTAATCCTTGTGAGATTAAGAATGAAAAATACATGACAATAGTGTTGGTAAGAGATTTATCAAACGTGATGAATCGTTCATGAATAACCTTTAGTAAATCTCTCATATTGTCATGTTGATCAATAGAACCCCGAATACTAACAAAAAGGTTGGTGTTTATTAACGTCACAAAGTGACAATTTAACCTCTTCCATTTTTCATAGAGATCAACAACATCTGGAGTGTTGGTCTTAATATATTTCCTTAATAATAGGCTTAAATAATCATTTGGTCCTAGTTTTTGTCGACTTTTTTCACTTTGGTCCTACTTTTTAAATTGTTTTCAATTTGGTCCTGCTTTTCGTTATATTTTTTCAATCAACTCCTTTTCGTTAACTCCGTCTAAATCGTTAACGGATGTGAACAGTAACTGCCACGTGTCATTTTGTGATTTTTGTGATTTTTTTTTAATTTTTTTTAATTTTTTTATTTTAAAAAAATGTCCACGTGTCAAACTCATATTATGCCACGTGTCATTTTTTTATTTTTGATTTTGATTTTTTAATTTTTTTAATTTAATTTTTTTAATTAAAAAAATCCACGTGTCAAGCTAATATCATGCCACGTGTCAGAATCAAATTTTTATATTCAATTTGGTCCTAATATTCGTTATTTGTTTTCAATTTGGTCCTAGTTTTTTTTAATTTAGTATTTTTGTTCCTCTCCAAAGACAAAATATAATTTGTATATAAATGTTATATAAATATTCTTATTAAAATACATATTTTTATTAAATATTTTTAATTTAAAATTAGAGTTGGTTTATAATTAAATATTTTTAACCTCTTAAAATTTTAAATTAATGGTGTTATTGCCTTTTTCGTTTTAATTTTAAACTAACTTTAATTCTAAATTAAAATATTTAACAAAAATATGCATTTTAATATATACAAATTAAATTTTGTCTCAATTTGGAAAGGAACAAAAATGTTAAATTTAAAAAAACAAATTAGGACCAAATTGAAAACAATTAACGAATATTGAGACCAAATTGAATATAAAAAACTGACTCTGACACGTGGCATGATATTAGCTTGACACGTGGATTTTTTTAATTAAAAAAATTAAATTTAAAAAAAATAAAAAAATAAAATCAAAAATAAAAAGTGACACGTGGCATAATATGAGCTTGACACGTGTACATTTTTTTAAAATAAAAAATTAAAAAAATTAAAAAAAATTAAAAAAAAAATCAAAAAAAAATCAAAAAAATCACAAAATGACACGTGGCAGTTACTGTTCACTTTCGTTAACGATTTAGACGGAGTTAACGAAAAGGAGTTGATTGAATAAATATAACGAAAAGTAGGACCAAATTGAAAACAATTTAAAAAGTAGGACCAAAGTGAAAAAAGTCGACCAAAACTAGGACTAAATGACTATTTAAGCCTTAATAATATAATCAATGTCCATCCAACCTAAATGGAGAAGAATTTTCTCAGCTCAAAACTTATAATTATTCCTTTTTAACTTTGGGAATACTATAATGAATATCATAAGTATTCACAAACTAAAAAACTACAATTTTTAAAAAATACATGTTCATTATCATAATTTGAGACTATAACAAACATGTCTTAATCAATGAATCTAGTGACATAAAACTTGTTTGTAGGCCAAAGTCATACTCAATTAGACTCACATAACTAAATGATAAAACTTTTATGTTTTGTCAATGCAAACACGTCTTAATGAATGAATCTAGTGACATAAAATTTGCTTGTGGGCTAAAGTCTTACTCAATTAGACTCATATAACCAAATGATAAAACTATTATGTTTTACCGATCCAAACACATGTCTTAATGAATGAATTTAATGACAGAAGACTTGCATGTGAGCTAAAGTCTTACTCAAATAAACTCAAATAACCAAATGATAAAACTATTATGTTTTATCAATCCAAACACATGTCTTAATGAATGAATCTACTAACATAAAACTTGCTTGTGGATTAAAGTTTTACTCAATTAGTTTCATATAACCAAATGACAAAATTATTAGACTATGTTCCTTTTTTCTCAATTCTTGTGGGCAATTTGAGAAAAATAATCCAATATTTCATTCTAATTAATCATATAGATGTAAAAAAGATTTTGTGAGTAAAAATTCATCACATCACATATAATTAATTACAATTAATGTATATTATGTTATTATAAATATTAATGAATTAAAGATGTTGTAACTACTCTCTAATTTATTATATCTCGTTTCAAGCATCTCAAACATTTAAAATATATATATATTTGCATCAACATTATTTATAATGCAATCAAAATAAATAATAATATTCATTGTATAAATTAAATATACAACATATAATTTATATTGACAAATATTATGTACAAAAACATATGTTACCTACAAAGCCTTATAGTTCGTAAAACACATATATTATGTACAAAATTTTACAGTAAGTTCAAAAACATATATTATGTACTGATTGAGGTCGTACCTGACCAAATAGAACATGTAAATGTAATACTCAGTGACCAACCTTTCATTCAAAGCTTTCTAGATTGTAATTCAACACAAAAGGGGGATGGGTTTGGCATATTCAAAATCACAATTTTAATTCAATCAAGCAGTAATGAAAATGTTTTAATCCTCTGATTCAAATGTACTTCCATTTATCATCAGTCATAATAATTTAAGCTCTGTTAGATTAACCCTTAATCCACTCATTCTCAATCAACTAAGCGGAGATTAAGAAAAACTTCATTATACATTAAAGTAATGCACACATAAATTAATCTTACCATTGAACAAGCAACCCACATTCATTAAGCATGAATACATATTCACTTAAACACCAAATTATCCACTACATATTAAGCACGTACAAATTTCAAATAATCCTAGGAGATTAAAAGACGAAAGTGAACCAAAACATATCCCAATCAACATTATGGAACAAAGGACTTCGAAGCTCATGCATTCTCTTCAGGGAATCAATCACGAAATTAGTTCTCCAATAGAAATGGAGTTGCAACAGAATGTAACCCTAATCAAATTTATCCTTTCAATGTACTAAACAATAGCAAAACGTAAATGGCAGAAATGAAAACATAAAATGGCAGCAATGAAAAAGAAATTGCTTCAATGAAAGCTATAAATGAAAATAGAGGAGATTCTACAACAATACTTCAATTAAATGATACCAAATCGGTTCCAAGGGGCAATAATGTCAAAATCCCCAAATGGGTGTTAATTCAAAGTGCAAAAATGCCTAAAACATGAGTGGGTGCCTTCATGGTCACTATACAAAGCTCCTAAAACGTAAAAATGGAGAGTAATGGAGAAGAAGGTGGCTCCCTATGAGAAAGATGACCTAAAAGTCGTGGTAACATCACCACATTTCTACATATTTACAAAACAGTCATTCTGCCACTCATAATTAGAAAAATGCTACAATGGGCTTAAAATGGTGGCCTAGTGACATGGATAGGCTAAATGACATGGCATAAACATGACACCGATATGGAAACTCTCTTTTCATCTTAAGATTTGCGTCCAAGCTCCAAAATTTGCTTCACAAAGTACCTAAAAATATTTAGAGACAAAAATTAGACCAATTAATGCCAAATTAACAATTTTGAATAATGGCCCAATGAAGCCAAATTAAGGAAAATGCACTAACAAAAGGCAATTAAGCACTAAACAAACATCAAGATGGACACAAAAAGACAATGAAATAAGGGAAAGTAATGACTCATCACGTACAAAACTTATAGTACGTAAAAAACATATATTACATACAAAAACTTATAGAAAAAAAAAATTTCAATTTTTTATGAATGAGTTCTTTTATCCAAGATATTTAGAAAGAAAAATCATATCTAAATCCTTAATGAACTCAGACAATAATTCAAATAAAAGACATTATTTGACTATGACACCATAAAATATTTCACGTTAAAATATGGATATAAAACAAAATTATATACTCCTCATTATTTTAACGGAACAAAAGGTGCATTTTTAGTTGATCTTCAATCTCAAAATAATTGGAACACCCACTGTCCAAATGAATGATGTCAATTGTCATAAGAAAGTGACATTGTTCACTACATGAGTAAACAAAAGAAAGTCTCGAAGGGTCACAATGTCGATGCTCCAAGATCTTTTGTACTTATAACAAAAATGTCATGTCCAATCGTGGGTTAGCATCACCACATCAATAATGACACCTCCAATGCCAATAATATTAGGTCTGACATCAAACACAAAGAAAAAACAAAAATAAAGAATCTAAAAGGATAGCCGCAAAGAATTCAAAACAAGGGAAAAATATCTAACATCGGTCTCACAACAAAGGTAAAACTAATGCAGAAAAAGGAATAACAACTAACCTTCCATCATGTTGGGAAAAAAACGCATCATCAATTAAGAACATTACCGTCTTTACCCCCAAAAATCAGAGAAACAAGATAAAAATAAGGAACACAAGAATATAACGTGGAAACCCCAAAATTGGAGAAAAATCACTAGAGAATAACACTATGTCAAAATTTGTATAACACATAGACTACCCTCCCATACCCTTGACCCCAAGTACACCCACAACCTTTAAAGCAAGAATTTAATCAAACCTCACAACACTCTACTACAAAAGTATAAGAAAAGTTAAACAACAGCTCAAAGTGTCTTTGACTTGGGACAAGGAACATCATAGACTTAGAGCCCATTATAAGTCACTAACACCCACCACCTAAGTTATCCTAGGCGATGTGGGACTTTTCAAGACATATTATTTTCATCAACCCAACATTGTCCATTCTGATTAAAATAAACACATTTTTATTGCTTATACCAGCAATCATCATACTCCACCATAAAGAGTATCACTTGGAATTAAACTATCCAAATAATTTCTACTTGGAATCAAACCATCCCAAGAATTTTTACTTGGAATCAAACCATCCCAAGAATTTCCACTCAGAATTAAACAATCCCAAGAATTTCCATTTGGAATTAGACCATCCAAAAAATTTTCACTTGGAATCAAACTGTACCGTACCTAGCCAAACTCGACCAAGTAAACAATGTGCATATCAAGACCGCCAAGTACCCAGGCTAGGCCGAGTTAGCCTAACTTGTACCGGTTTTAACCTAAACTAAATGTCTAAGAGGACAACCTGCACCTCATATCACCAACATAAGCCATCTAGGCAAGTAGTCGGTCTAGACCGACTACTCGAGCATATCTGGTAAGGTTAAAGCCCAGGCCGACTACTCCAATAAACTTAGCAAAAATCGAAGCCCCCGCGTTCAATAGGTCTCAAGGGCCTGGGTTAGGGCCCAAGCCCACTCATGGCCCAAACTAGAGCCCAAGTCAAGGCCCAGCCTATGAAACGGTCAAACGTCATTAATGCTCTATAAATACACGTGGACCCCATCATTTAAAGGTACGCATTCATTAATCACTGATTTGACTCTCGGAGAACTTTGACTTACTTGAGCTTCGGAGACTCTTTTGTAGGTAACCCCCCTAGGTTCAAGCCAACAAGTATCGACTGGGAAGAGACCAACTAAGGAGATAGCGGACTACGTGGTAAGGTGACGCTTGTGCCTAACCTATCTTATTTGTTCTTTTGTAGGAACAATTGGCGCCCACCGTGGGGCCCGAGACGAACACCTTTAGTACCCGTTTTTTCTCTGAAGATGGTTTCTACCCGCAGCAGAGCTGGAGCGAACAAGCAAGCGGACGCTGGTCCCTCTGGACCTCCCAGCATCACCCCTGACTTGGCCGCCATCCTAGACGGCCAGGCAAAGATGCAACAAGAACTCGCAGACCTGAAGAAGCGGAGTGCTGAAGAAATGGAAGCGCTGAGACAAGGGAACTCTCGCCTCAGGCGAAGGATCGAGGCAGACGCCAACCTGAAGGGAAAAGCCAAAGAAACCTATGAAGCTGTGAAGTCTTCGGCCTTCCAGCCTATAGAGGAAGAAAGCGAATACAATCCCACCCCCCACACCTTCACCACCACCCAACAGACACCCGTTACCTCTACACATCCCCATCACTTTCCATCCGGTCAACCAGGGCTCACCGCACCCCCAACTCCCGCCCCCACCATCC
>Ga0214544_1003170_pt1 | contig 34331 bp, 18 predicted proteins | sample CNSS3metaG_FD_160074 | JGI IMG/M metagenome (GOLD analysis project Ga0214544, IMG submission 160074) | Root nodule microbial communities from cowpea collected in UCLA plant growth center, Los Angeles, California, USA - CNSS3 | ecosystem: Host-associated > Plants > Roots > Nodule | place: USA...
AATGCAGTTGCTATTGCTGGTCTTAGCAGTCAAAATCCAGGAACTGTTATAGTTGCAAATGCTTTGTTTAAAGCTGTTCCACCTATTTCTGTTGAGGTTCTTGCCAGAGCTCTTCAAGTGGATAACAAAGTAATTGAAGATCTTCAAAGAAAATCATGGTACGGCAAGGACTAGTCAGGCAACATGGTCCATCATTTCTTATTCTACAACTATAATGAATTTCTTATTTCTGTAATCCCTATGCAATAGGACTCCAGATAATTACTAATATAATAAATGAAATGCATGTTGATTGTTATACCTAAGTATTGTTTTTTGTTGTAGTTTGATTTGTTTCTTCCAATGTTTGTCAATCTAATGAAACAACATATTCTTACAAGAGATGTGCTTGGATCCAATATTAGAGTTTTTAAGATAACATGTGATTGATTAAGTTCGGTTTGTCGATGTTTTCCTAAATACTTTCTTGATAATACTATTTGAACGGAATTATATTGTTCAGTGCTTTTTGGTTAGGGATGTTAAAGTGAATTAACCTACTTGTACGAGTTAACTCATCATGGATTTGATAAAAATGAATCAATTCAATCACTCACTTTTTAGAAAGTAAAAAATTTTGTAACCCAGTTTAACTTAACATAGATTAATGAGTTAGTAAGTTGACTCACTTAAAGATTTTCTTTTACTTATTTTATATATTTATTGGAGTATAATCTAACTATATTAACTCAATTATTTATTTATAGTATTATAATCATTGTGTTCATATATTTATGTAATATAGATACCAGTGAAAAACTAAAATGTCCACCTATATAATAAATAAATTAAATTTATAAGCTATTCAAATATTATTTATCAGTATTTAAAAAAAAAATCAAATTATCAACTTACAAAATTAAAAATAGTAAATAATTGAATTTTTTTCCAATTCAACCTGAATTAAATGCATGGTGAATTAAATTGACTCAGAATCTATTTTGACATTCCTATTTAATATAATTTACATAATTATATTACGGCCGGGAACATATTAAAACCTTGTATTTTTATATCAAGAAAAAAATATTCCAATTTGTTAACACCATATGGAAGTGTGTATAGCTTTTACTTTAGATAATAACTTTTACTTTCAAAGTGCATTTGCTATTACTTTAAAAACATCGTATATTTGATGCTAATGATGGCACAAATATTAGCGTTATAATTTTGTGCAATAGATAAAGATAGAAGAAAAGAAAGAAAATAAAATGAAATAAATAAAAACAAACAAACAATTGCGAATTGAAAAAAGGATATGCCTCAAATAAAGAAAAATGTTACAATAATAGAGGTGGTCGACGGAAACTAAGATGGTCGATGAACGTTCTAACATTGGAAATACATGCTGGAATAAGAGAGGTAATGTTCTTCGTATACCAATTTCATAGTTTTTAACATATTTAAATATATCAAGTTTGAATTAACTTTATGTTAAAAAATATTTTATTTTTTTCGATATTTTATTTGATAAGACAGTTTAAATTTAATGGATCATTTTTAGGTAAAATATTTTTATTACTACTAAAGATAAAAAAAAAAAAATTTAAGTAAGAAATCATTGTTAACAAGTAAAAATATTAACGTGGATGCTTTTCCTAATCAATCTAGGTTGCTGACAAATTTTTGCCATAAGTTTATTAAGACTATTTTTACTACTATTAACAAAGATGTTTCTTGATTATTATCAGTCAAATTATTGATATTGAACATAGTTATTTAGATTGAGATCGGTTAGGGTTACTTTTAAAATTAATTTTAATAAAAGAAGGGTTATTTTTACAACTTTGTTGGTTTTTATTTTTTTTTAAGTTCTTATTTTAATTTTGATTGAAAATTTTCTACAACTGACTTTATAAAAAATACAATCTTAGTTAACGCTGGTTGAAAGTTTGCTCAATTAGTATATGAAAAATAATCTAGCAATTTGTTGACAAAAAATAATATTGGTTCTGAGGATAAAAAATAATCGTTGCATACGTCAACCAAAAAATAACTGACAGTTGTCAATTTAAAAAAAAAAAAAACTATTTCATTACCAATAAAAAATATTCTCCTCAACATACTACAAAAAATTGTGTACATAGTGACACTTACTTTTATATATATATATATATATATATATATTTTTTTTTTATATCAAATGTCACACTATAAAATACATGTAACGAATTTAAAAAAATACTATAGATTTTGTCATCACAAAATATAATATAATAGTCTTTATCAAACTGTTTTAATACTTGTCATTTAATATAATGTACAAAGTGATATTTGAAAGTGTAAATAATATTCACTACAAGAATAAGAATATTTGGTTTTTCTACCAAATAAGGCGTTGGTCACACGTCAGACACAATTAGCGTCGGTCAAAATGACGTAAAACAGACGCAATTATGTTGTTCAATATATAGCGTGGGTTTAGCCGACGCTTAGTAGAAAAAATAAATATAACATTCGTTCAATAAAAAGAGATAAAAAAGATTGAATTTAACATTAAGTATTTAAGGACTAGCGTGAGATGACCGACGCAAATGACGCGAGAATAAAAAAGAAATTGGAGAAAGGGTTTTAAAGTTGTGTTAAGGAAAGGTGCGAAAATGTCATTTTCCCCAAATTTTTCCCTTTTCCCTCACAAACGCATCTTCAGAAACCCTTGCTTTCTTCACTGCATCGCAACGCAATCGCAAGGTCCACGATTTCCCCTTCTTTGGCCTCTGCATTGCGAAGCTAAGCATTGCAAAACACTCCTCCCCTGCAATTGCTAATCTATATTTGACGGCGATTGTGGGGGTGATTGCAATAGTGAATCTGGCAATGATTGCAGCGGTGATTGCAAAGCGCATCCTGAGATTGCGAAGCGTCCCGATTTTGTGTCCATTCGAGCCATTCCAACTGCATTGGTGACTATACCTGGTAAGGATTCAATCCAAGCTTCCATTAGTCATTGATATGAACTGAGAAATCCTAATGAGTGACTAATTTTTTTATGATGGGACCCAGATGTTGAAGGTGATCATGTTGGTAGGAGTTTCGGGTGGAGGTGAAGCTTCTTAGGTGGAACTGAATCCTTCAACCTTTGGTGAAGCTTTAGGAAATTGAATCTTTGGTGAAGCTTCTTGGGTACGTGTGTTGAGTTGCGTAATTTAGTATATATTAACTTGTATATTGTTTAATTTTAGTTTTAATTTGGTTTTATGATTGCGATCAGCTGGTGTTGTGATTGGAACAAATGGTTCTTTGAATCATTGGGGTGAAGCAAAGGCTTTTGGAATCAATTGGTCTTTCCAACTACACCAAATATGATTTGGCTATTTGGATTGATTTTGAAATAGGATTGAGAGGTATAATGTATTTTTGAATGTGTATTATTAATAACTGAACCTATTGAATTAGTTTGGTTCAGTTTGTTTAAAAACCTTTTTCTCAACCTATGCTAAGAACTAAAAACTCATTCAACATGATTCTTAAACTGTAACCTCTTTGCTTTATTTGTTTGGATTTATGAGTTTGGATTGTTCAAAATACTTCATGTGTCTAGAATTGTCCATTTACTTGTAATATTACACACTAGAATTACAATTGTCACTTAACTTGTTAACTTGATATAATGAGCATTAAACAAATATATATTGCATTCATATGTTCCAAGTGAAACACCAGTAGCATTAGTGAGCTTAGAGAAGAAGAAATGGAGACTTTGACAGGGTATCATCTAGTTTATTTATTATACATGGTAATATAACTTTTATAAAATGAATCATTTCGGCTATTGCTTTTAATAAATTGTAATAAACTTTACCTTGTAATTTATGCAGGGGATAGAGCTGATGCTGAGAATCATATCCCAGAAACATGTAATGCTAAACCAGCACATATCAAACAAGGCAAGGTCAATTAACAAAAAACTTCGAGCCTGATCTTTTAGTTGAATTCTTAGGAAAGGTAAATCTTCCTTTATTTGACTTTTTACTTGTGTGTTTGCAATGATAAAAATGTTTGTATGTTGTGTTTAATATCTGGTATTTTTCGGTGTGCACTTGATCATACACTTTTGAGTTGTGATGCATCAATTTGAGGATAGTCTGTATTTTTTTATTGTCATGGCAATGCTTGATTTGTTTCGGCTTTCCTATAAGTCAATTGTGGTGGTAAATTCTAGATTCAATTATGCATATTTTCTTATGCGTCGGCTAAGCGCACGAAAGTTGTTTTAAATATTTTATTTTGTTCATATAATGTGTGGGCTTAATCAAGAAGCAACCATGCGTCCCCAATTGATCGACACAAAGAGACTTTGCATCCCCGAAATTAGCGATGCACCCCTGTCGTCGCTAGACCGACGCCAACTTGCTATTGGAGTCGGTTTTGCCCCAGTTGCGTCCTGTTTTGGCCAATGCTATATGGCTGCATTCTTGTAGTGATTAGTTAAAATTTTCATAATTTCTTTTACTGGAAAACAATTTCAATGTAATAAATAACAAAATATAAGTAATTGAAGTTCAATGTCTATTCAAATAAATAAAGATAGCAATATAATAAATTATTTAACTAATTTTCTTACATAAAAAGTATACCTCATTAACATAAGGATGTACCAAACCAGCCGTAGTTACAACGAAATGTTTTGAAACATCTTATCTAAAGCAATGTAGGCAAGCAATGTTTGTATTTGGTTTTTGAAAGTTGTAACCTCATTTTTGCATATTCACTACCTTATCCTCCATATTTGGTGATGTTGCACGAGGTGAAGCAAATTTTTTACCATTTAATCTTGTAATAGATTGCTTAAAAGCAAGGGTAGGATAAGCTCCATATGACAAGCTCTATATGTCATACTAGAGATTAACATTTTATCTAAACAATTACTTAGATTTACAAGTGAACCTAAGAATAATGATCATAGTACGTTCATTCTAATGCAATTCCGCATTACTAAACATGTCATGATGTGTAAAAATTTTCTCCTCAGCTTCTCACCACCTGATTTCTTAATCAATATGAATTAGACCATCAGTGAAACAAGGTAATGTCTTTGTCTTCTCAATTGGTCTAGTTCACTTCGAACTCAACGTCAAATATGGTAATGTGATTGCTATTGTTAGTCTTAGCAGTCAAAATTCAATAATTGTTATAGTTGAAAATCCTTTGTTTAAAGTTGTTCCATCTATTTTTGTTGAGGTTCTTGCCTGAGCTCTTCAAGTGGACAATAAAGTAATTGAAGATCTTTAGAAGAAATCATGGTACGACAAGGACTATTCGGGGAACATGGTCGATCATTTTTTATTCTACAACTATAATGAATTTCATGTTTCTATCTTCGTCATGCACTAGATCTAGACATTCAAATAATTGTTGACAAAAAGAAGAAGATGGGCATCTTCCTTCAATAAGGAGTTTTGATGATGATGATGATGATGATGATGATGACCTATGGAGAAATGTTAAAGAGTTAAAGAATGCATGGAGCTTGGATTCAAGAGATTAATTGAAAACTTAAAAGTTTAGTTGTTTAGGTTTTGTAATATGTGTATGTTATTTAAAATAGTTAAATTAGTATGTCAAGAGTCAAAAGGCAACATCCAAGCAGTAGAGCACCAAAAGAATTTTATTTATTTGCAAAACTCACTAGAATAATCTATTATTCTTAGTGATAATCGATTATCTCAGTTAAAAATGATTTTTGAGAAAAACCTATGTGATAATCGATTATCATCTGCTGATAATAGATTATCCACGTTGATAATAGATTATCACTACGAGAATTTTTTTTTAATAAATGTTTCCATGATAATTGATTATCTGTGGCAATTATGACTTAACTTAATCTCTAAATAGGCTTCTATAATTAAAGTGGTAGGCTTTTATTTGTAAATAGAGAAGTTAGAGAAGTTTGAGAACTTGAGAACTTTCTATGGGAAGGCTTTGAAAAACCTAGTGTGGGTAGAGCGATAACTTTCATCAAGTGAGATCTTGAGGGATTGAGTGTTGTTGTTGTTATTGCTCGGAGAAGCCGATCATCCTTTATGTGATGCAAAGGATGTGTTCATTCCTTGTGTGATTCAAGGAAGGTGTCTTCATCTCTTGTGGGATTCAAGAGAGGTTTTCATCCCTTGTGAATTTCAAGAGATGTGTTCACCCATTGTGGATTTCAAGGAGGTGTCTTCTAAATCTTAAACTTTCTTATCTGTGATTGTATTTGTGTTTTATTTTAGAGATTGAGTTAATCTCGTTTTTGAAAGATTAACAACTGGACGTACGGTCTTTTGATCTGAATCAGTATAAATACTATATCCAATTTTCTCTTCCCTTATCTCTTTATTTTATTGTGATTATTAAAATAAAGAAAGAATTTTAATTGAACTTTTATATTAAAAGGGAAAAGGATAACATGTGTTGATTTAGTTTAGTTTGTCGATGTTTTCTTAAATAATTTCTTGATAATACTATTTGAATTGAATTATATTCTTCCGTTTGTTTGGTTAGTGATGTTAAAGTGAGTCAACCTAACTTACATGAGTTAACTCATCACGAGTTTGGTAAAAGGAAACAAGTTCAAAAATTCACCTTTTGGAAAGTAAAAAAATGTGTAACCCACTTTAACTTAACATGGTTTTTGAACTGACTCGAAGTTATTAAGTTGATTGACTTGAAGATGTTTCTTGTTTTTGTTTTTGTTTTTTATTTTATATATGTATTGCAATACAACCTAACTAGATTAACTAAATTCATTTTTTATAGTATTATAATCAAAGTGTTCATCTATTTCTCCATTATAAAGATAATAGTTGAAAATTAAAATATCAAATTACATAACTTTGCAAATAAATATATTAAATATCTAAACTATTCAAACATTATTAATAAACATTCTAGTATTTAAAAAATTAAATTGTCAACTTACATAGTTAGAAGTAGTAAAATTAATTAGAATAAAAAATGTATGAAGAAAATTGGTAAAAATTCAATAAAAGATCGTTATTAATGGATTACGAATCAACTCACCTTCAACCCGACTGTTAAAAAAATTGACAAGTGTACTTAATCGTATAAGTAATTAAGTAGATAAGTCTAGATATTGTTTCCAACATAGACTCATATTATTTAGAAAAACTATGATTATTTACTAATTAAAGTCAAGAACTTTAAAATAGTGAAAAATATTAATCTTTGTTTATAAAATAATTCAAAAGTATGGAAAGCAAATTAATTATATGAAATTAAAATATATGGTAAAGACTTCACTGAGATGGATTTCATGCATCAAATAAAAAAACACTAAACAATATACTTCCAATCCTAACTCTAGCCTTTAGATCACTTTGTAGCAAGTCTTATTGTCTTAGATACAAGTCTAAGTTTATTAATAAGAATTATAATGTCTTAGAGCTTTCCTTTTTAAAATTTTGCTTTAAGACTTAAGTTAAAATGTTAAGAATGACCAATGATGAACTTTATGTCTAGATGCCCAATCAATTAGTTGTTCGATGCTAGTCTAGGTTCTAATATCGCGTCTAATGATTAGATATCCATAATCAATAATTATCATGCAGTTAAGATTGAGAATAAAACACAAGAGTAGGAAAAAGAAATATATTTGTTAGGTCTTTAGAGGGGGTTTCACCAGGGAGAAACAATACCAATGACATTTGAGCTTGGGATTGATACCACTCTCAATGCAAAACTTTAAGGCATTGAGTTTATGGGTTTTCATTCTTATATAGTGTTCTATTTTCTAATTTCTACCCAATGTGGGACTTAGACTCACACTTGGATTTTCAACAATATTGAATAGCTCGAATCATAAAGAGTTAAGATACATTACATTCAACCCTGTGAATACGGGAGTTAGTTATTCTTATACATTCTGAACACTAGGAAAAGAATAATGATGAATTTCCACCAAAGAATTGATTTCCCTCTCTCTCCTAAAGGAGAGGCTTATTTCCCAAATGGGGTGTTAATATTTAACTATGTAGCGACTTTCAGAATTTGACTGGACTTGAAATTTCTGCTTGAATTTGTAATTGAATTAATTAAATCTATTGATAATTGATTATGTTGATAACTTCTTATATCTCTGATGTTTACACTTATCTGCCAAATATAAACCAAATACTTATCTTTATCAATTTATTAAGTAAAACCTTAGTTATCTAATAAAAGATAAAATAGTTATCTTTTATAAAATTATTTAATATATCTTTAATTATTTAAAAAGATAATAATAAAAATATCAATAAAAAATAAAAAGTAAACATAATAAAAATACGATAATGTCAATTATCACTAGTTTAAACATGTTTAACCTATGGCTCAAGTGATTTGAATATAGTTTGACTTACATTTATAAAACATGGCTTTTTTTTTTCAAACCAACCCAACTCAAAACTTGTAATGAGTTGGGTTAATTCAAAGGTTTAAACTTATTTTAACATTTTTAATTTGATTTATATATTTATATTATGTCCAATAATATATTAAAATATAGCTTTTTATTATCAAGAAAAAAGAAAAATGTCCCTTTATTAATACTATAGAACAATTGTCTATAACTTTTACTTTAGAAACTAACTTCTATTTTTCAAAGTACATATGCCTTTACTTTAAAAATATTATATATTTGATGTTAATGATGTCATAAATATTAGAATGTTATGTAAATAAATTTTGTAGGTTTTCATACTAATCAATTCATTATAGATAACTATTATAAGATCTTAAGATTCATGATTCTCACACATTCACATATATAAATTGTAATAGGATATTAACGTTGATCCATGAGAGATCTATGAGAGATCCAATGAGAATGCATTCTTCAATCGCATTTCTTCAACCTCCTTTTTCCAATCTATCTATTTCCTTTTCTTTCTCCTCTCACACTCTCTTTCTTGGTGGCTTATTGTGAAAAAACCTTATGGCCAGAGACATAACCTTAATCCCTTTTATAAACTAACATCCATCAAGTTGGGTTGGGTTTTATTTTATCTTTAATTTATTTTATTATAACTTCTCACAATAATCAATAGGTCCTTATATTTTATTAAATCACATTTAGACTAATCATAATATTTCAAATAAGTCATATAATATAATTAATTCGTCAATTAATTCTAACATTCTCCCCCTTGACTCATATGATGACATAACATTCTTTGATTTAATATATAAATGTAATGCGCATTAAAAGACCTTACACAAATTGGTTCCATCATTATTCATGATCAAAGATACAAAAATAACAAGAGTCATGGTGGTTTCACATCAGTTAGTCGATATGGTCCATTCCATATAGTACTGTATCATCCCTTTCTCCTTAATATTTAGAATGAGAAATTCATAATGGGTTCAAACATAATATCATTTCAATAATAATAACAATAATATAATGTGCATGCATAAACATAAACATAAAGAATAAAACACAAATTTCAAAAACTTATACATCAAAGAGCTCAAAGTGTCACATAAGCATTAATAACACTAACATTCAACATTTAACATTCACGAGTAGACATAATGCCCATATTCTTTACATGGCCGGCGAAAAATTTGGGCGATAACCCTTTTGTGAAAGGGTTTGCAATCTTAAGATCAGTACTAATATGTTCTATTGACACTCTACACTTTTGAATTCTTCTTTAACGACAAAGTATTTTAATTCCCTATGCTTAGCACCTTTGGAATACTTGTCATTCATAGTAAAAAAGATTGTTGCGAAATTATCACAATAAATTTTCAACGGCTTGGAAATACTATCAACTACTTCAAGTTCTAAAATAAAGTTCTACAACAAATTAAGCCTTAATCGTGGCCTCAAAGCATGTCACAAATTCAGCTTCCATGGTGGATGCAACAATGACGGACTGCTTCACACTTTTCCATGAAATTTCTCCTCCAGCTAAAAGATACACATAATCAAATGTAGACTTTCTTGTATCCATGCAACCGACAAAGTTTGAATCTATATAACTGATCACCTCAAGGCAAGAAAATTTCCTATAAGTAAGCATGTGATTCTTTATTCCTTGTACGTATCTTAAAACTTTCTATGTAGCTTTCCAATGCTCCAGTCCTAGATAACTCTGGTATCTACCAAGCATGCCAACTGCAAAGCTAATATCTAATCTCGTACATGTTTGAGCATAAATCAAACTCCCAACAATATATGCATAAGGGATATCTTCCATTTGTTTTTGTTCCAAATCATTATTTGGACATTGCATGAGACTAAATTTGTCTCCTTTCTGTATTTGAACGAAAGATGCTGAACATTTATCTATTCCAAATCTCTCTAAAACTTTATTAATATATGCTTTCTAAGACAAACCTAACAGTCCTTGTGATCTTTCACAAAATATTTATGTTCCTATCACATAGTATGTCTCACCCATATCTTTCATTTCAAAGTTATTGGAGAGAAACCTCTTAGTCTCACCTAATAGACCCAAATCATATAGTCGTAAGCAAGATATCATCAACATACAAAATTAGAAAAAAAAAATTCTCCCACCGACCTTCTGATGTATACATCAATCGAGAGTGTTTTTCTCAAATTCAAAGGACATTATAGTATCATTGAACTTAAGATACCATTGTCGAGAAGCTTGCTTAAGCCCATATATTAATCTCTTAAGTTTACACACAATGTGTTCCTTTCCTTCTTTAGTAAACCCCACCAGTTGGTCAATATAAACATTTTCTTCTAAATCCCCATTTAGAAAGACAATTTTAACATCCATTTTATGTAACTCAAAATCATAATGAGCTACTATAGCCATGACAATTCTAAAAGAATCCTTCTTAGGAAAAAGCAAAAATGTTTCCTTATAGTGAATTCCATCTTTTTGAGTAAAACCTTGGCAATAAGTTGGGCCTTGTAAAGTTTGATATTGTAATGAGAGTCATGCTTACTCTTAAAGACCTATTTACACCCAACTCTCTTGCATCGTTTTGATAATTCCACAAAGTCCCATACGTCATTCAATGCCACTGATTTAAGCTCCTCTTTCATAGCATCTAACCATTTATCAAAGTTATCACCAATTAATGGCTTTTGAAAATAAAACTAGATCATTATCAATACTCAAGTAATTTTCTAACTCTAGTAGATGTACCACATAATCATTCGAAATAAAAAACTTTCTTTCTCTATTAGATCTTCTTAATATTATTTCTTGTGGTTGTTCTTCTATTTACTCATTGTTAACCTCAAGATCATTAATGTGTTGTTCTTCTTGATTGTTCTGAGTTTCTACAATATCTAGAACAACATCTCTTAAAGAAGAAGTACTAGCTACAAGAACTTGTAATTTAACTTTCTTGATCTCCATATTCTGTGAAACATCACTCCCATTAATTTCACCATTTTCAATGAACCGAACATTTCTAGTTTCAACGATTCTTGTACTATGGTAGGGCAGTAAAACATACACCTTTTTTTATTTTTCTGAATAACCAATGAAATATCCACTGTTTGTTCTTTATCCAATTTCTTTTCTTGCGAATTATAAATTCTTACTTCTGCCTGACAACCCCAAACATGTAGGTGTCTCAAACTGGGTTTCCTACTCGCCCACAACTCAAAAGGAGTCTTCTGAACAACTTTACTAGAAATTATGTTGAACAAATACATGACAATCTTTAAAGCATACATCCATAACTATACAAGTAAATGTGAATCACTTAACATAATCCTAACCATAAACATTAAGGTTCTGATATGTCTTTCTGATAGTCCATTTCCCTTATGAAAGCCCTAAGACATCTTGTCTATTCAAGTATAGTGGGATGTCAAGGTCTCTCCCAAAAACATTAGAATCCTAAGGAATTTGCATCAGCTTATAAGTTATGATCTCAGTAAGTTGGTGTAATGCACCAAGAGGATCGTCCAAAGAGAGAGGAATCTTCTTAGGTTGAGGACTTTCCTGATGATGCAACTCAAATTAAATAAAATACAATTTAATGTTAAATATAAATAATATGTAAACTTAAAAATTTTAATGGCGTGTTTGAGATTTTGTACAGGGGGGTCAGAATAAGAATCAACCTAGTCTCTAGGCCAGGTAAGGAAACATTGAAATGCATGTGCCATTGTATATACATCATCTGTTGGCATAGGAACTACAACATACGACATAATAACTTCACCTACTGTGACCTTAACATCATCCTTTGATAGCTCCATACCATGACGAATTGTGACTGCCTCAAATGCTTTTGCACGAGTCACTAGTGTCTTTCATGTTCATCCAAAATATATAGCTGACATAGAGGTGTCATCCATGTCATCTCTTGGTATGGGTGGAGCTTAATAACTCCTTTTTCCGCTTCTATCTGTTATAGTCAATGTTTTGTTAATATTATTCAATTATTTTATTAAATATCAATTCTTCAATTCATAACTTATAGAAAAAACATTGTTAATTTTACTTGTATGAGGCACAAATGGTTCTAATGGAGGAAGAGATAATTGCGGACAAATGCCATAACTCTCGAATTGTTGCTAGATTTTGCGCATAACCCTTTCAGTCACCTTCTTAGTGATTTCTTGCGTCAGTCTTTCGTCATAATTAGTAGTGTGTGGGCATGAAGACTAACGAGAGGAGGCACCAAAATATTGATGAATGCCGACTCTTGATCCAGCAGCACGCACACGTCGAAGGTGCTCAGGCTGTCCAATTGCAGTAGCAAGTATGTCATGACGACCTTCTGGAGTGAAAGTTCCTTGGGAGCTCTAGTCAACCAAGGATTCAAGCAATATAACAAAGAAAAGTTACAGAAAATCATATATTATAAAAAAACTTATACATGACAGACAAGCTATTTATAGAAAAGTTATATCTTACAATTTTCTTAGAGATTTCTCGTGCAGTATCAAAAGTGTAGGAGCCTAATCTGTGTAGATGAACTAACTTCCACTTTTCGTGACGAGATGATAGTGAAGGAGGCTCTGAAAATTTACCCTCAAAAGATAGGGTCTAGATTTTTTCTTTTCTGTCATTATCTTTTTTTCATGTTTTCTATACCCAAACATCATCCCTTTTTGGTCTCAATTTTCGTCAAGTTTTGTCAAATAAGTGCTAATTTTGGTTGTGTTCAAATAGGTTCCAATTTTTGTCAATTTTGTTCAATTGAGTCCTTTTTTGCTAACACCGTTTAAATCATTAACGACCATGAATAGTGACTGTCACGTGTCACTTCATGGTTTTTTCTGAATTTTTTTTAAGTGTCCACGTGTCAACCCAACAACGTGTCATGTGTCAAAGTCAATTTTTTATTCAATTTGGTCCCAATATTTGTTATTTTTGTTCAATTTAGTCCAAATTTTTGTTACATGAACCAATTTGGTTCCTTTCCAAATTGAAACCAAATATAATTTTTGTATTAAAATTCACATCATTATAACTTTGATATAAAAATTAAATTTGGTCACAACTTCGATACGGACAAAATTGGTCAATTTTAAACAAAATTGGGACTAAATTGAACAAAAATAACAAATAAAGGGACCAAATTGAATATAGAACATTGACTTTGACAAGTGACACGCTAAAAAATTAAGAAAGTTAAAAAAAATTAAAAAAGAAATTAAAAAGGTAATTAAAAAATAAAAATAAATAAAAAAAATCACAAAGTGAGACGTGGCAGTCATTTTTCATGGTCGTTAATGATTTAAACGGTGTTAGCCAAAAAGGACCCAATTGAACAAAATTGATGAAAATTGGAATCTATTTGAACACAAAACCAAAATTAGGACTTATTTAACAAAAGTTGATGAAAATTGGGCCCAAAGAGGAATTTTAACCTTAATATTATTTACTAATAAATCTTGCCATATCATGTTTCAATTATTTCAGTCACATGATCGAAAAATGGAGTAAAGATGGATATTTTAGCTCATGCCAATACTCCTAAATATCTCCTAGAGACATTCGCATGAGGACTTAAAGCTATACTAGTGTTGACATCAATATGGACAAGTGTTTTCTCATCATTAGCTATTCTCATTAAGAGTTGTCTCAACCTAGTGGCTCCTTTGGTAGGTCTCATAATGGGTCCTTCATCCCCTGATGAATTATGATGTTCAGGCATATATTTGTGAAAAGAAAAAAATCACAAAACATTAATAAAATATATATAAAATCACATATAAAAGATTATTTAACTAAACATGTAAATGTTTACAAGAATGTGAAATTCATACTTAAAGTTATGGATTGGTCATATTATATTCCCTCATCATGATCTTCCCAACACTAAATTAGTGTTTTATTTCACTCTTTTGTCTAATTTTTCCTTTTTCTTAAATAAATTAAACACTCATTTTTAATTATGTTTTTAGAAATAAAATTATTTTTATCGAACGAAATCAAGTGTTTACAAGGTTGTTTAAGGGCCTAGATATAGCCTCAAGTGAAAGTGAGCTAGTATAAATCCTTTATGTACATTTTCTTTATCCCTATATTTACTTTGAATATTTTGTGTGTTTGTTAAGTAATGGAGAATAATAACGAATACAAACATCTCATACACTTACATCTTCATCATTCCTAAACCATTCAGGAAAAAGTTGATGTATAGCAGTGGACACTTGTTCAGTGTTGATGGAGTTCAATTGTAAGAACAATCTTGCAAAAGAAAATGTAAACGGTAAGTAATATAAGTATAATGTTAACATTGTGAAGCTTTTATGAATACTAATGCACGTACTAAATTACTGAAGTATCAATTTAACCTCACTGCAATTGAAGAGAATGTTCATATGAGCAGAACGAAATTCATCATTTTTAACACTCCATTTTGTATTATTTTTCCTTTCTAAAACTTTCTTTTTAGTTTAAATAAATATTTGTTTGTCTTTAATTAATTAATTTTTATTGTGAGTGTAGAAAAATAGAGTTTTCTTAAAAATATGGTGAAAAGGTTTCTTTTAGTAGTCTTTTAATGCATTTAGTCTTGTTCCTTTAAATTTCCCCTTTTACAATAAATTTGCTTTGCCAGGAATTCCTTTATCTTTGTTGAATTACATGTGAATCCCTAATCCAATTTTCATCTATTTGTAGGGAGGCCCTTGGTCAACTCAAATGCAATCAAGTCTTTCCTTTGCTTTTGTCAACTGTAGTTGACCAAGTCATTCTTCCAAAACGCACGTTTCATTTAATTGGATGGATCAATCCTTGGCTTATGATGAAGGGATGAAACTTGATGCACAATGAAGGATGAACCCCATCTGATGTTGCAGCCCTAATGAGAGAGAGAGAGAGAGAGACGGCTGCTTCGCGATGGTTGGAGATGATTTGGAGATCTAGATGATGAGATTGAAGTGTAGAAAGATGGACAAACGTGAGATGGTCAATGCAAAATCAAGGACATCGAAAAAGGCATTGAGAATCGCGCTTCTAGTTCAAGCAGTGGCAGAGCACTCTTGATGCAGGGAGGGGCCATGCCCCCCCTAAGTTTTAATTTTTTTTTATATTATATATATTTTAATTTATTTTTATATTATAGATATTAAAAATATATTATAATTAAATCAAATATTTTATTTCTTTTATAAACATAATAATTAATGTTAATAAATAATAAAATATAAAATTAAACATAATAAAAAATAAAGAATAAAAAGATTTATCAAGATATTTTTTTATTTTTTTATTTATTATGGTTTGAGTTTCTCATAAATTGTTCTCATATTCCATTCTCACCTGTTTTTTCTTGTTTTTGAAGAGAAAAAGATCTATTATTTTTGCTCTTATTTATCCTCTGTTCTCTTCCTTCCATTCTCATGGAAGTAAAGAAGAAGATAATTCTTTGGTCTCAATTGATAGTGAAATATTAGTTTGATCCTCTTTAATATTAATTGTTTATTTCATGAATATAGAAAAAAATATTGTACTGTGTGTTTGTTTATTTTATAACTGAATCTTAATTGTGATTCCATTATATGTCTTGAGTTTCTCACAAATTGTTCTCATATTTCATTCTCATATGTTTTCTTTTGCTTTTAAAAAGAAACAGATATATCATTTTTGCTCTTATTTCTCCTATGTTCTCTTCCATACTCGAGGGAAAAAAAAAAAGAAGGTAATTCTTTGGTCTCAATTGATAGTGAAATATTAGTTTAATAATTTATTTAATGAGTCTGTTTTATATTAATTTTTTATTTTATGAACATAGAAGAAAAAATATTATACTGTGTTTTTTTTATAACTGAATTTTAGTTGTAGTTCCATTATATGTCTTGAGTTTCTCACAAATTGTTCTCATCTATCTTCTTTTGTTACTGGAGAGATCAAGATCTATTATTTTTGCTCTCATCTTTCAGCGATTTTCTTCCATTCTTGAAGAAATAAAGAATAAGGTAATTCTCTCTTGTCTCACTTGATAGTAAAATATTAGTTTAATCAGCCTCTTATATATTAATTTTTTATTTATGAAAATAGAAAAAAAAATATTGTATTTTGTGTTTTTTATAACTGAATTTTAAGTGTGGTTTAATTATTATTGAATTTTCTTTTGACAATTTTTTAGATATGTGTGATTTCTTTTTTAGTTATTGTTATACTAAATTATGTATTTAATTTTATTTTATTAGTGACAATAATTAAATATATAAACAATTCTCGTCAAGATCTTCCACTGGATTCAAGAGCAACAAATCATGGTTAGGAAAGTTTTGGTTTTCTTTTATGTTTTATTTTTCGTGAGGGGTTTAAAAAGGGGCAGATTTAGACTTTGTTTGGAGGGTCCTAGTTCCGTGAGTAGAAACATGTCGAGAGGCTAAGGTTCTCCGAGGGTGTTCTTGCAAGAGAGGGAAATAGTGCATTGTAAGAAGGGTTCTCCATCTCTGATGAGCACAAAGTGGCCTTCAGAGATTCGGGTTTTCCTTAGTGTGTGGGTGGTTTCACTTGGCTTTTTACCAACACAAAGTGGTCGGGAATTGCTTAGTGAACCTCTTTTCACCATTTTAATTTCAGCTTCTTTCTTGACATTGTGTAACACTTCTCTGAATTTGAAATGAATACACTGATTCTGCTTCCATTTCAATTTCCAATTCTGAATTTTAGCTTGTGTTGCTTGCTTGTTTACGATTCACTTTCATTTTATGTTTCTCAGCTTTAATTTTCTAAATTTGTTTAAATTCCTTTATCACATTCCAGTTATCAATTTAGCTTCATGTTCTTAAGTTAGTGTAGTGATCATGAATCCACAATTCTACACAGTTTAATATTTCCTCCTAGAAACCAAGTGACTCCAAAGTGGGCGCATAATATCGAGATGTCTTCTCGAGTGTAGATGGATTCTTATTCACTCAATGCAACTGTTCCAAGTCTAGTTTATTCCAATTCTACAGCAATTTTAAATTTCCTTTATTGCTTTATGTCATCATTTTGTTTGCCTTTTAAGTTTTTGCACCAATTTATGTTATTTATGTCCTTGTTTTTAAGTACTATAGTAGTTAATGGATTAACTCATGAACTCCACAAATAGTTCCTCTTAAGCTTTTATGATTTAGTTTTTGGTAGCTTTAATCATATCTCAAGCATATTTAGGTTATGGATCTTTTAGTTCTTTATGATTGAGCATAGAGCATTTTCATTTGATATTCACAGCTGCACCTCAAGTTACTCTAATGATTGGTGTTAAACTAAATGCTGCCTAACAGATACACTACTGCAATATGGTTTCATACAATTTTTCTGATTAGGAACATCTGCATTGCATTTGAAATAATTCTGTTTGGGTTGGTTGCTGTGATTTAATTCCAAATTTGTCTAGAGAATTAGCCTAACACGTTAGGGTTGTTTATGCTTGAATATTTAGCATGCTTATTTGGAATTCACTATTGTGTTTCAGTTCATGTTGTTGAGAATCTGATTGAGTAATTCTACTGCTGTTTTGTGCTGATTCTCTACTATTTTGCTGCCAAATTATGGTTCCGCTGATGCCATCTAGTTTGCGTATTGTCTTGTTCCAATTTCATTTCACATTAGGCTTAGCATTGTTTAGGGCATACAGTCGTTTATCACATGTGTATGATAACTAGATTTGCATAAGGTCTGCATATGAATTCACATTCACGTAGACTCTTCCTCATTGTACGTTCTCACGCATTGCATTCATGCATATTATGGCATATTTTCATTCGTGCATTTGCATAGTTTAGATTCAATTCAATAAAATTCTACATTTTTTCTAGGTTTTAAAATTTCTTTTTTTCACTTTGTTTTCTTTTATTTTCATGTTAGCAAGATTAAATTATACAAGCTATGCTCAATACAGACCATTTCCTTGGATTTGATACTCAGGGTTTTCCTATACTTCATTAGGGGAAATTTGGTTTTGTTTAACTCTAAACAACTGAAAAAAAAAAAGGAGTTAACAATCATCGTGTAATAAATGATGTTTATATGCTCAATTAAAACGTTGAGATTTGTTTAAGATTGACAATGATGACTGGAGTTCATCATTTGAACTTAATAACCAAGGATAATTTCGCAAAAGAAGTATTGGACAATAAGCTTACACTTTTCAAACAAGGAGAACAAAAATATTTTATCTCACTCTATAAGTAGAATGATGATATTGACCCTTCTACCCTTGACAATCCTATAACTTGCTTAACATCTCCCATTATCCTATAGGAAAGAACACCATAAATTTATTTATTGTATTGAGTTATACAGTCCATATGGTGAATAACAAAGTTGTTACCTTTCAAATGGGTAGATCTAGCGGTATTTAACAGAACCATCAAGTGTTACTTCCATGCGAAGATGAATAACAAGGTTGAAATTTTTTTCTTTGAAAACCGCTATAATTCATATCACTGCAAAGTATAATGTGGTAATTTTGAAGGCTAATATGGCACAACATTTTTACCAATGTAAGCAATATCATTTTTCAAATTTGATGACGAGGCATCATTCAATTAAATTTGCTACTTCGAAACACAACAACACACCAAAGTAAAATACACTTTTGTACAAGGAAGAAAATCTCATCAGACCAATGGATACATAATAATATAATACATAATCCATGCACAGTAAAAGCTACAAAATAAGATGCAAAAATAGTACATGTAATCCAACTATCTTCTTAATCATTGATGATGGATTTGAATTCAATCCTTTAATCAATGCCACAATTATTTGCTTCAGCATAGATAACCTTCTATCGTTCTCTCAATCCACACTAATGACATCAGACCTAAAAGCCTCTCCACCCAAAGCTTGAAGCTCATCCAAAGTAGAAATACTATCAAAAAGCTTATTGAGTCATTTAGTACTTTTGGGTCAATGTGGGCATGATCGAGTTTTGGGTTTTTTTTTTTTTCTCAATCAAAGCTTCTCACAGAGAAAACAGGAAAGGGAGAACTTATCTACATTTTATTTCTTTCCTCCCAAGCGAAATGAATAAAAATTCTTATTACCAAAGAATGATAAGAGAGAATGGAAGAGGAATCCAACCCGATTCAAATTGAACAGCCAAATGATAACCTTCATTGGGTAAATACTTTATAATAAGAGTATGGAAACACGATTCAATGGAAGAAAAAGAAACTTGAAATTCAAATCCTCAAAGATAAAAACCCTAAATTATACATTTTTTTGTTAAACTTACTACAATTTTTAGTGGACTAATGCGATCTTGAGCGTGCGTAGCAATCCTAAAAGGCGAGATTGAGAGGGGAGAGTGAGAGCGGAGGTTTGAAACGTAAAAGGGAAAGCGGAGGAATGAAAGTATTGAAGTTTGGAAAAAAAAAAACTTTAGGGAAACCAAAAAAAGAACTCGGGAAAAATTATTTGTAGATTTTATTTAAAAAATACAGTTAAAACTAACATATTTTACACATAAAAACCGGCATTTTAAATAAACGTCATAATTTGTATGATTTTTTGTAGTGAGTATCCACTAACCTTGCAAAATCACTAATATATTTTTGTATTATTTTTTTCTATTTTATAATATAGAATTAGCATCCTCCAGCTGACGTTAATGGACACAAATTAGTGTCGACTAGCCCTAACAAAATAACTAATATAATGTTATATTAATTTCGGTCTTATAATATTATGTTAGAGTCCTCCAAGCTGTGATATTGAGGATAAAACAGTGTAGGTCAGTCCTTGCAAAGATAACTAATATAAATCTATGTTATTCAGGATAAAATAACGTCGTCAAACCCTCGCAAACTAACTATGATAAATTTTGATATTATTTTCAATTTTATTTTGGGTAATAAATATTGATTTAGTGATGTGGTATATGATTTGTGTTGTTGTTGTGTCCTTTCGACTTGCTCTAAATAGCGGCTCACGCTATAGTTTTTTTTTCTCAATTTTCATAAATTTTGTCAAATAAATCCTAATATTAGTTTTATATTCAAAAAATATTTTAACCTTAATCAAAACATCTCTCCAAAAGAAATTGAGTCTAGGATTACTTTCGAATTCCCAACATTATGATTTCAAAGATATTTAAGTATTGTCAACGTTGAAAATTTATCATTTTATATTTACTTATTTATTCATCATTGACTTAGGTTCATGATAGGAATATATGGTTCAAAAAGTCAATTTTTGCAAGACATAGTCCAAGGAAAAAGGTTTTCACTTGGCCAATTTATTTTGTGAATGATTTCAAGATCATGTACATCTTCAAACACTCTTCGGCTATTGAAATACTTTAGTGGTGATCAATATACATGGTATTCAAACCAATGTATATATTGAGTATGACCCAGTCCCGATCACAAAAATTTTCGTATTCAAACCATTTAAACTATTGTCATCAATGTACTATATTGAGACAAAGTCTAAACTGCACTTTGATTAAGTTAACGATCATCCCCTCATAAAATAATATTACTGGAATAAGTATAAGAAGCAAAGCCAGGTGATTAGGTAACACCGAAACACTTGCGTTTTCTTTTTCACATGGTGCATCTCCTTAGTCTACTCTTTGATCAAGCACGTATATAGTTGTTAAGGAATGTTTCGTCATTAAATAAAAAATTAATTACGGTTAATACAATCTGAAAAGCGATTAATGATTCATCCTTATAAATACCGATCTCCAAATGAATCAAAAAACTCACTTCTCACAACATTACATAGCAGAAGAATCGTTTGAGTATACCATAAGGAAAAAAAAATGAAAGGTGTTTACTTGCTTGTTGCCGTCTTGGCTCTCACTTCCTCATTTGTGTCTGCCTATGACCCTAGTCCCCTTCAAGACTTTTGTGTGGCACTCAAGGAACCCGATGGTGGTACGTAAAAAAATTCCACGAAATCTTTATTTTATCTACGCGATTACATTTTTTTTTGTCTTTCTTTCCTTATCATATCATATAACTTATAAACATTCATTTGTATTATCTTTCCAAGTTTATATTAATTGGGTGTTATAATACATTTTTGATATCCATACATTTTTCAAAATATTATTCAAATTTACTAACCATTGCTATGTAATTTGTAGTGTTTGTAAATGGAAAATTTTGCAAAGACCCCAAGACTGTGAAAGCTGAAGATTTCTTCCTGCATGTGGAACCTGGGAACACCGACAACCCACTGAATGCACAGGTGACTCCTGTGTCTGTTGATCAACTACCTGGCCTCAACACCCTAGGCATATCTTTGGCTCGCATAGATTTTGCACCAAAGGGTTTAAATCCTCCCCATACCCACCCTCGTGGAACAGAGATCCTTATAGTTCTCGAGGGAACACTTTACGTTGGATTTGTAACCTCGAACCAAGATGGAAATCGCCTTTTCACCAAAGTTCTAAACAAGGGTGATGTCTTTGTCTTCCCAATTGGTCTCGTCCACTTCCAACTCAACGTCGGATATGGCAATGCAGTTGCTATTGCTGGTCTTAGCAGTCAAAATCCAGGAACTGTTATAGTTGCAAACTCTTTGTTTAAAACTGTTCCACCTATTTCTGTTGAGGTTCTCGCTAGAGCTCTTCAAGTGGATAACAAAGTAATTGAAGATCTTCAAAGGAAATCATGGTACGGCAAGGACTAGTCTAGGAACATGGTCCATCATTGCTTATTCTACAACTACAATGAATTTCATGTTTTTGTAACCCCTATACAATAGACCTTCAGATAATTATTGATATAATAAATGAAATGCATCTTGATTATTATACTGTTGTATTGTTTTCTATTGTAGTTTGATTTCATTTTTTCCAATGTTTGTCAATCTAATGAAACAACATATTCTTGTAAGATATGTGCTTGGATCCAATATTAGAGTCTTTAAGATAACACATGGTTGATTAAGATTGGTTTATCGATGTTTTCTTAAATAATTTCTAGATAATACTATTTGAATTGAATTATATTGATTAGGGATGTTAAAGCGAGTCAATCTAACTTACACAAGTTAACTCATCACGAATTTGGTAGAAAGGAATCAATTCAAAAACTTGGTTTCTGGAAAGTCAAAAATTTTGTATATATTTGTTGCGGTACAATCTAACTAGATTAACTCAATTCATTTTTTATAGTATATTATAAACAAAGTGTTCATATATTTCTCCAATATAAAGATACTAGTCAAAAACTAAAATGTCCACCTACATAATAAATAATAGAAACATCTAAACTATTCAAACATTATTAATCAACATTGTAGTATTTGAAAAAAATCAAATGGTCAGCCTACATAGTTAAAAATATTAAATAACTCGTTTTTTCTAATTTAATCCGACTTGAACTCATATTGAACCAAATTGACTCATACATTTCTAATATAATTTACATAGTTATATTACGGTCAGTAACATATTAAAACCTTGTATTTTTATCTTCAAAGAAAAAAAATGCCCATTTGTTAACACTATAGAAATGTATATGGCTTTTACTTTATAAAATAACTTTTATCTTCAAAGTACATATACTTTTAATTTAAAAACATTATATATTTGATGTTAATGAATGCTTAAATATTAAAGTAACAGAATAAACATATGGTTTATTCATTACAGTTACGAGTCTTTGATGAGAGACTTGATATTTTGTGAAAAATGGGAGATAATACTCATTTTTGGAGGATATGTCATGATGATCCTTGTATTTAGTTTATTATATTGATTGATAATTGGATAAATGAACCAAGTGAGAGAATGTTGGAAATTTCTCAAATATGTGATATGTGGGATAATGTGAGATATTCACATGGTTAATTATTTTCATAGATGTTGTCCATTTGTCAATCAATTTTATAATTGTGGCATAAATTTTGATACTCTAATCTCATATAATTGGCAACGATGTATTATGGAAATCACTTTGTGATGAATAAAGAGCTATATAAATTTCACATGCCCTTTGTTCTTTAGATCACTAAATCTGTTATCTTCTACGGTATAATATACTATCAAAGTTTAGAGAGTGAGTTTGAAACTAAAAAGCATACAAAAAGATTCTCGTGACAATGGCAATGACAGAATGTTAGTTCTTATTTCTTTTTTCACATTAATTTTAGGAAGAAAGAGAAAGAGAGTACACTAGAGTGAGGGACTCAATGCAACTAGTTTAGTTAGAAGTTTGGTTACTTTTGTCAAAATGTTTTAATTCAAATCACATTATATATTATGATCATAACAAAGAGCGAGGATTTTTTACACAGACTTTTCAGATACCATTTGTTGGAAAAGTACTTGGAGGCTTGTCATTCTGTTTTCACTTATGTACCTTTTTGGTATATATATCATATGACATTTTTTATTTAATTTATTATTCATACCTTGTTATACATGTTGATATATGTTCTTTTGACAGAATAGAGACCCTTACATAAGATGTGATGCACTTAACTATAAGTATGTACAACAAAAGGTGAAGAGCAAAGAACACAAACATCTCCCTTTTATGGCTTAACATAGATTTAACATTTAAAGTTTTATGGCAAACTATAAACAATCAATAGGATGGTTCCCTAATACCTAAGGATTCAGGTCACTAAAGCTATGAAATTTTTCGTCGTGTATCAAAAATAGTTAAGTAATCAACTCAGTGTGGAAACATAAATGAAGAGAGAAAACTATAGCATGGGATAGCCAAACATGAAGTACATCCAAAGTGGTTTTGCTATATAACCCTCTAATTCTAAACTTCACTCAGATCGGGGTGTAGGACCCCACTCATGGAAAAAAGTGGGATAAGTGTCACCTTAGGAGTGAGAAGGATTTTAGGTGCTGTAGGTAGGGGTGCAAAAAAAATAAGGGGAGTGTGAATGTAAAACGTTGGGTTAATACGCCATTTAAAAAGAGAGGTGAATAGAGTAACATGGGGGAGGTGAAAGTAGAAACATGTGTTGGCTTGTTAGCTCATAGGGAAAGAAAGTGTTATAAGTGGTATACTTTTAGATCTTTTCCACTTTGTTTGTTTTTATTTTTATTTCACTTTTTTTCTAGTTTTTCCTTGTTCTTAAATAAATTAAACTTTATTTTTAATCAAGGTTTTAGAAATAAAATTATATTTAGTCGAACGAAATTAAGTATTGACAAGGTTTTTTAAGAGACTAGACGTAACCTCGGGTAGAGGTGAGCTAGTATAAATCTTTTGTGTGCATTTTCTTTATTCCTACTGTTTACTTTGAATAGTTTATGTGTTTGTATAAGTTAAGTAATGGAGAATAATAACAAAATATGAACATCTCATACCTCAACATTTTCATCGTTCCTAAACCATTAAGGAAAAGACTACTAATATATAGTAATGGACGTTTGTTCAGTGCTGATGGAGTTCATTTGTAAGAGCAATCTTGCAAGAGAAAATGTACATCGTAAATAATATAATTATAACGTTAACATTGTGTGAAGTTTTTGTGAATACAAATGCACATCTTAAATTACTCAAGTATTAGTTTAAACTCAATGCAATTGATGAGCACGTGTATATGAGCATAATGAAATTAATCATCATGTAACCAATAATGTTTATATGCTCTACTAGAATTTTGAGATTTGTTTAAGATTGACAATGATGACTGAAGTTTATCATTTGAACCTAACCAAGGATCATTTTGCAAAGAAGTATTATACAACAAGATTATACTTTGCAAATAGTGAGAACAAAATATGTTATCACACAGTGTAAGTAGAATGCACATATTGACCCTTCTACCCTTGCCAAATTTCTTATAGTTTGCTATGCATCTCTGATCATACTATAGGAAAGAAAAACATAAAATTATTTATCGTATTGACTTATAATGTCCACATATGGTGAATAACAAAATTGTTAGCTTTCAAATGGATACATCTAGCGGTATTTAACATGACCACCAAGTATTACTTCCATGGATAGATGAATAACAAGGTTGAAAAAGAAAGGAGTTACACAAATTGAAATAAGGAGGCTCAACAAATCATAAAATAAAGCAGTTGTGTCTAGGGCATAAGAGAGGGGAAAAACTTTGAACATTGGCTCTAGCTTGAGAAATCACCAAACAAAAAGGAGAATGACATGTGTAGGTTTCGATTGAAGGTGAAGAAAGTGAAACTGTACAAGCTGGCGAGAAAGGGAGAATGAAACTCGTACGGAAAATTGAAACTTATTTTGAAATTTTTTCCTTATTCATCTTATTAAATGTCTGCTAGTCAATGCTACCCTAATGACTACCTAGTGTCGGTCACCAATTCTAATGGTAATAAAATAGTCACCGCATAAAATAGTGAAAATTGTGATAGTTATTTTCGTAAAATGATGTGTTTTTAACCACCACAATTTACATTTCTTGCAGTTTTGAAAATTTTCGTAATTTGTATCGCCACAAAGTATAACGTGGCACCATTTTTATGGAATTAAAGGCTAAGGTGACACCATTTTTACTAATGTAGTGCTACGCCATTTTTCAAATTTCTCGATGAGGCAACGTTCTATTAACTTTGCTACTTGGAAACCCAACAAACATACCACATAAAATACCATTTGTACACGGAAGAAAATCTCTTAGACCAATGGAGAAATAGTAATATAATACAAAATCCATGCACCGCAAAAGCTACAAAATACGATGCAAAAATAGTACATGTAATCCAACTATTTACTTAATCATTGATGGTGGATTTGAATTAAATCCTTTAACAAATGCCATAATTAGTGGCTTCAACACATATAACCTTTTATCTTTCTCTTAATCCACAACAATGACATCAACCCTAAAAGCCTCACCTAAAGCTTGAAGCTCATCCAAAGTAGAAATACTATAAAAAAGTTTCTCGAGTCTTTTGGTAATTTTGGGTCAATGTGGGCATGACCAAGTTTTAGGTTCGTCTAAGTCAAAGCTTCTCACAGAGAAAACATGAAGGGCAGAACCTTCTTATCCACCTTTCATCTCTTTTCCCCCCAGCTAAATGAATAAATATTCCTGAAAGGATGAATGCGATATTGAGCGTGCATAGCAATCCTGAAAGGCGAGAGTGAGAATGTGTGCTAATGGATGGAAGGGGGTTGAAAAGCAAAAGTGAAAGTGGAGGAATGAAAGTATTGAAGTTTGGAGAAAAACTTTATGAGGAACTAGAAAAAGAACTCAAGATAAATTATTTACAGATTTTATTTAAAAAAATGATAGTTAAACCATCATATATAACATATAAAATATAACGGTTCAAAACACTTAAAACTCCCATATTTTGTATGTTAAATGTGACGATTCAAAAACTGTCGTATTATCATGTAAAAGGTAACGGTTTTAAATAATTGTTATACTAAAATTGTCATAATTTACAGTGTAAGGCCCAGTTTTATTTCTGCCCTAATGTTTAAGGGTTGACCTTAATCTGTTGGACATAAGGGCTGGCCCATAGGGTGCTAAGGCCCTAAAGCTGCTAGGGTTTCCAATTCTGATTCATTCTTGCAAAACAGAACCCTACGCGCTGCCCCCTTCCTTTCAGAACACTCTACTAGGGCTTGACTCCGATCTTGGCCAAAGATTTCTTGAGCTCAGTTTTGTTTTTCGCTCCATGTAAGTGTTTCTCAAGCTCGTACTTGTACTCCTTGAAGCTTATTTTCGTGTTCTTCCTTTTTAGGGTTCCATAGTAACTTTGTTCTTTCACTACCCCGCTGTTCTTCCAGTTTCTAAGACTGCTTCTCGAACTATTGCACTCCGCAGTTGGTGTCGAGGTCTCGTATAAGCCCCTTCCAGGTAAGGGAAGCTAGGGTCCTTGTGTCTAGCCGTTTTTTGCTTGTTCTAATATTATTGTATGATTCTGTAGACTGCATGCTACTATGTTTTGATGAAAATGTCGTTGTAGTCTTTGGGTTTGATGTTTGCGTGACTGTTGTATGAATGAACAGTGGCGGGCACTGGTTTTCTCGCCCAAGCGAGCATGCCTCGCCTAGGCAAGACTAACAAAGGCTCGCCCAAGCATTTCTGTGCAAACGGTCGCTCAAGGGACCTGGTTTCTTTTTGAGCGAGGTGTAGTCTCACTTAGGCGAGAAGGGGCTCGCTCGAGCGAGACATCGCATAACCCATTGTTTCCCTGTCGCGCTCTCGCCTAGGCGAGAAGGGTTTCGCCTGAGCGAGAGGGCCTCTCTCGCCCGAGCAAGGCCTGTTAGCCTGAGCGAGGCTGTGAACAGGTTTTGGTGCTATTGTTGAATGGTTTATTGATGTGAGCAGATAGGAGAACATCTGGTAGTGGTAATGATGATAGGAATGATACAGCTTGATGGATTGGACGGGTATTGGGCCCACTATGAGGCCCATCGTTGAAGAATTTATTTGCTATGCTTTTCTTATCTATACAAGACCTAGTACTATTAGTTCGCTAGTGTATTTTGTTTTAGGCCGTGTGGGCCTCTTTTATGTTTTATGGATATGTTGGGGTAGGAAGTACTTTATATCCCAAATCTTCGTACCCTCTGGATATTATGTATGTGGCATTTTATTAAATGGGCTTTATCTATTTATTTGGGACGTTACATTTATGGTATCAGAGCGGTCGTTCCTTAGGTCTGTGGACTTGGGTGTCCGCTTAGCTTTCTCTATGTCTTTATGAGTATTCTTAGCTAATTCCTGTTTTATCCAACCTAACCAAGTGATCTCCTGTGTGCTAGTGAACTATGCACCATCTCGTAGGACTCCGCAATATTCCTAGGGCGATGCGCCAGATATCGTTAGAGCGATTGAGGCAATGGTAGCTGCTATGACGCATCAAAGTACGACAATGATGCAACAACTTGAAGCATCAATGCAGTGACAGGTGGCAACGCTTGAGCAGCAACAACTAGTGATGCAGCAGATGGAGGCTGCTAGGGTGGCGGCTGAGAACGGTCACAGACAACATATGGAGGCCCTCCGCCAGTTGGAGGAGAGCAGGGTAGCTACCCTTGCTTTTGGCCTGGAGCTACGACCTACAACCAGGGAGTGGAGTCTGGAAGACTTTCTGAAACACCATCTAGTGAAGTTTGGAGGCAAGACCAGTCTGGATGCAGCAGACTAGTGGCTGAAAGACCTAGAGAGGATATTTGACGCTAAGATGTGCCCCGAGGAGAGTAGACTGACTTTCGCGGTGTACATGCTCACGGGTGAGGCTGAACATTGACGGATCAGTATGAAGTCCATCATGGAGGAGAGGCAGGAACCAGTTACTTGGGATGTCTTTAGGAGGAAGTTCCTCTCTGAGTACTTCTGTGACAGCGTTAAATACGTTAAAGAGGTGGAGTTTCTACAGTTAACACAAGGGAACAAATCTGTGATTGAGTATGCGAAAAAGTTTAAGCATCTCAGTCGTTTCTACACCATGCTGCTGGATAAAGAGTGGCAATGTAGGAAGTTCGAGAACGGCTTCCGTGGAGATCTCTGTTTGATGGTGGCCCCGCTATCCATCAAGGACTTTACCGCCTTGGTGGAGAAGGCAAGGGTCATGGAGAAGATGAAGGTAGAGGTGGAAACTCAACACCCATCCCAACAGAGAGTGGGAGGACCATCTAGGTCTACGCATAGGCACGAAGAGAGGAGGAAGCCCTATACTAGGCCTCATTTCCAGTCTCGGGGGTCTAGGGAGTCTTCTTCCCAGCAGAGTAGGATTCAGTGCTACCAGTGTGAGGGACCGCACAAGAGAAATGTCTGCCCTCAGCTTGTAGGCTTCAAGAGGTGCAACAACTATGGCAAGGAAGGCCACTTTGGGAGGGACTACCCCACCCTTGCTAGGGCAGTGACACAACCTCCTGTACAGACTCCTGCTCAGAACCAGCAGAGGCATAGAGGCAACAACCCTCAAGCGATTGGTAGAGTGTACGCCATGACCGGGGCGGAGGCAGCAGGTTCAGGTAACCTCGTTATAGGCCATTGTATGATAGCTAGAAAAGCTTGTTGTGTGCATGACTCTAGAGCGACACACTCATTTATGTCAGATGCATGTGTGAAAAAGTTGAGTCTGCCGGTGTGTGAGCTACAGTGTGAACATGTGGTGTCTACTCCGGCATCGGATTTGGTCAGGACATCGTCCTTGTGTGCTAGGTGTCCAGTGGAGGTAGAGGGATGCAGGTATAAAGTAAATCTGACCTGCTTACCTCTGTAGGAGTTAGAGGTGATCTTGGGAATGGATTGGCTCTCTGCCAATCGCATTCTTATAGATTGTCGAGAGAAGAAAGTGCTTTTCCCCAACTCAGAGGAGCTTGAGTTGTTAACATCTTAGGGGGTTGTGAAGGAACTACAAGAGGGTGCACAATGTTACATAATCTTCACACATCTGGAGGTGGAGAAAGAGGAGAGGACGTCACTTATACCAGTCGTGCATGAATTTGAGGACGTATTCCCGGCGGAAGTACCAGGTTTACCTTACAGTAGAGAAGTGGAATTCTCTATTGACTTGGTACCAGGAACTAGCCCGGTGTCGATGGCCCCATATCAGATGGCGCTGGTGGAGTTGGTGGAACTCAAGAGTCAGATTGAGGAGCTGTTGGGGAAATAGTTTATACGACCTAGTACGTCACCTTGGGGAGCACAAGTGCTGTTGGTAAAGAAAAAGGATGGGAGTTCATGCTTGTGTGTGGACTACAGCCAGTTAAACAAAATGACGATTAAGAACAAGTATCCTCTCCCGAGAATAGAGGACTTGATGGATCAGTTGCATGGGTCATCGATATTCTCAAAGATTTACTTACAGTCGGGTTATCACCAAATATTGGTGAAGGCAGATGATGTGCAGAAGATGGCCTTTAGGTCCCGGTACGGACACTATGAGTATGTGGTTATGTCTTTTGGTGTGACCAATGCTTCAGCGGTGTTCATGGACTACATGAACCGGATATTCAGACCGTTCCTAGATAAGTTTGTCGTAGTCTTCATAGACGACATCCTTATCTATTCCAGGACTCAGGAGGAGCATGCCGAGCACCTGAGGGTAGTGCTTGGTATTCTGAGGGAGAAACAGCTGTATGCTAAATTGTTCAAGTGTGAGTTCTGGATGGACGAAGTGCAATTCTTGGGACATGTGATATCCGCCCAGGGGATAGCAGTGGACCCAGCAAAGGTAGAGGTAGTGGTGAAGTGGGAAAGTCCCATATCAGCGACGAAGATAAGGAGCTTCGTGGGTTTAGCAGGGTACTATAGAAGGTTTATTGAGGGATTTTCCAAGATAGTGGCGCCCTTGACGCAACTTACACGGAAGGACCAACCTTTCACTTGGACGGACAAGTGTGAGGAAAGCTTCCAAGAGCTTAAGCAGAGGTTGACGAGTGCTCCAATCCTAGTGATCCCCGATATTGGAAAACCTTTTGAGGTCCATTGTGATGCCTCTCATCTAGGGTTGGGCTGTGTGTTGATGCAAGAGAAGAATGTGGTGGCCTACACTTCGAGGCAACTCAAGGTGCATAAGAGAAACTACCCCACTCACGACTTGGAGTTGGCGGCTATCGTGTTTACCTTGAAGATCTGAAGGCACTACCTCTACGGTGCTCAATTCCGGGTATTCGGTGATCACAAGAGTCTAAAGTACCTATTTGATTAGAAGGAGTTAAACATGAGACAGAGAAGATGGATGAAATTTTTGAAGAATTATGATTTTAAGCTTTTGTACCATCCAGGAAAGGCGAACGTAGTAGCCGATGCTCTAAGTAGGAAGAGGGTGCACATCGCTCACCTCATGATCAAAAAGGTGGAACTATTGGAGAAATTTAGAGACATGAAACTGTAGGTGGAGTTGGAATCATGATCCATTAGATGTAGTAACGTGACCATATCTAGTGACTTCCTAAATTCGGTTAGAGAAAGACAGTTATTGGATGCTAGTCTGAACAAGGTGGGGGAGCAATTGGGGTCGGAAGAGGCAAAGGACTTTGCTTTGGGTAATGACGGTATATTGAGATTCTAGGGCATAGTGTGTGTGCCTGATGATGTTGAGGTGAAAAGGCTAATCCTTGAGGAAGGGCACAAGAGTCGTCTTAGCTTACATCCGGGCATGACTAAGATGTACCAGGATCTCAAGGAAAATTTCTGGTGGTAGGGTATGAAGAAAGAAGTAGCACAGTTCGTGTCAGCCTATCTGACCTGTCAGAAGGCAAAGGTGGAGCATTAGAGACCCGGTGGAATTATGCAACCCTTAGAGATACCAGTGTGGAAATGGGATAGCATCTCGATGGACTTTGTGACCCTTCTGCCACGAACTTTTAGAGGGCATGACACCATCTGGTCATAGTGGATCGACTGACCAAGAGTGCGCATTTCTTAGCAATGAACCTGAGGATGTCTATGGTTAAGTTGGCTCAGTTGTACATCAAAGAGATTGTGAGTTTGCATGGGGTGCCTTCGAGCATTGTATCAGACAGAGATCCACGGTTCACATCACGGTTTTGGAAAACCTTGCAGGGTGCTTTGGGAAACAAACTCACGATGAGTTCAGCCAGATGGTCAGTCTGAGAGGACGATCCAATCACTTGAGGACTTACTGCGGACATGCATACTAGATCATTTGGGTGCTTGGGATGAAGTGTTATCGTTGATTGAGTTTACCTACAACAATAGTTTACATGCAAGAATTGGGATGACACCATATGAGACTCTTTATGGTCGGAAGTGCAGGACTCCCTTGTGTTGGTATCAGGATGGGGAGGCCGTGTTAGTTGGGTCAGAATTGTTGGAGCAAACCATCGAGAATGTGAGATTGGTGAGGAATAGAATGCAGGCTTCATAGAGTAGACAAAAGGCTTATGCAGGTCGCACGAAGAGGCCTTTGGAATTCGAGGCTGGAGATCACGTGTTCTTGAGGGTGACCCAAACCACTGGTGTGGGAAGGGCTCTCCGCTCAAGAAAACTTTATCCTAAGTTCCTTGGTCCTTATCAGATCTCGAGGAGGATTGGACCAATAGCTTATGAGATAGCTTTGCCTCCTCAGTTGGCAAATCTTCACCTGGTGTTCCACGTGTCGTAGTTGAGGAAGTATGTGTTTGATCCGGCTCATGTGTTGGAAGCTGAGGATATACAGATTAGGGAGGACCTCACTGTGGAAGTACCACCCATTGCTCTAGAGGATAACAAGGTTGAGGAACGCAAAGAAAAAATAGTCAGATTGGTCAAGGTCATCTAGGATCGGAGGGCAGGTGACTCCACTTGGGAGTTAGAGGAGGACATGAGGAAATCACACCCGCACCTCTTCACCTGGTAAGTTTTCATTTTCGAGGTCGAAAATTTTGTTGTTGGGGAGAATGTAAGGCCAAGTTTTATTTCTGCCCTAATGTTTAAGGGCTGGCCTTAATCTGTTGGGCCTAAGGGCTAGCCCATAGGGTGCTAAGGCCCTAAAGCTGCTAGGGTTTCCAATTCTGATTCATTCTTGCAAAACAGAACCCTAAGCGCTGCCCCTTCCTTTCAGAACACTCTGCTAGGGCTTGACTCCGATCTTGGCCAAAGATTTCTCAAGCTCAGTTTTGTTTTTCACTCCATGTAAGTGTTTCTCAAACTCGTACCTGTACTCCCTAAAGCTTATTTTCGTGTTCTTCCTTTTTAGGGTTCCATAGTAACTTTGTTCTTTCACTACCCCGCTGTTCTTCCAGTTTCTAAGACTGCTTCTCGAACTATTGCACTCCGCAGTTGGTGTCGAGGTCTCGTATAAGCCCCTTCCAGGTAAGGGAAGCTAGGGTCCTTGTGTCTAGCCGTTTTTAGCTTGCTCTAATATTATTGTATGATTTTGTGGACTGCATGCTACTATGCTTTGATGAAAATGTCGTTGTAGCCTTTGGGTTTGATGTTTGCGTGACTGCTGTGTGAATGAACAGTGGCGGGCACTGGTTTTCTCGCCCAAGTGAGCATGCCTCGCCTAGGCAAGACTAATAAAGGCTCGCCCAAGCATTTCTGTGCGAACGGTCGCTCAGGCGACCTATTTCTTTTTGAGCGAGGTGTAGTCTCGCTTAGGCGAGAAGGGGCTCGCCTGAGCGAGACATCACATAACCCATTGTTTCCCTATCGCGCTCTCGACTAGGCGAGAAGAGTTTCGCATGAGCGAGAGGGCCTCTCTCGCTTGAGCGAGGCCTGTTAGCCTGAGCGAGAAGGGTTTTGATTAGTTCACTAGTGTATTTTGTTTTAGGCCGTGTGGGACCTCTTTTATGTTTTATGGATATGTTGGAGTACGGAGTACTTCATATCCCAAATCTTCGTACCCTCTGGATATTATGTATGTGGCGTTTTATTAAATGAGTTTTATCTATTTATTTGGGAGGTTACATATAAGATTATTTGTAGTGAGTGTCAACTAATCCTTGAAAAATCGCTAATATATATTCCTATTTTTTTTTCAATTTTACAATATAAAATTAGTGTCCCCTAGTCGACGCTAATGGGATAAAATAAAATTAACTAGCCCTCACTATTGAAAACCCCTTATATCTAGGGTTTTATGTTAGATCTAGGGTTTTCTGTTTTCTGTTTTATTTTCTGTTAATAGATGGTTAGGGCTGTCTGTTCAAACAGTTGGGGTTTGTTTTCGGAGACTATAAATAGATCTCCCACATGTACAGAAGAAGTAGAAGAATACAGAGATTAAAACAGAGTTCAGTTCTTTTATGTTTACCTTTGAAGCTTTCCTCTCTCTCGATCTTTCTTTCTTCTTCTCTTCCTCGCGCTTCCTTTCTTTTCTCATGATTCTCCTCTGAAGCTTTGTCGCCATGGGAGTTCTCTTCACCTCGAAGGTTCGAGGGTTTGTCACCCCTAATATTGGGTTTGGGCCGCAATATGGTATCAGAGCAGGTTCATAGCCTGCTCTGTTTCCGTTTGCCCACTCTGCAGCCTAATTCAGTCAATCTGCAAGATACCAGGCCTAATCTTGCAACA
>Ga0214544_1003172_pt1 | contig 34330 bp, 12 predicted proteins | sample CNSS3metaG_FD_160074 | JGI IMG/M metagenome (GOLD analysis project Ga0214544, IMG submission 160074) | Root nodule microbial communities from cowpea collected in UCLA plant growth center, Los Angeles, California, USA - CNSS3 | ecosystem: Host-associated > Plants > Roots > Nodule | place: USA...
GGTTGACATTAGTAATTAATGGAGAAGAGTTTTATTGCTTAATATACATGAGAGTGAAGTAGGTGAAGTCTAACTCCAACAATATCAATCCATTGCATTTCTAGTCTTTACCATTTTCTAGAGTCTTTAAATATCCAAGTTCAATTTTCCTTGTTTATGAAAGATTTACTTTCTTACATACAAAACCCAAATTATGAATTCATTCATTAGTTTAAATTAGTCACTAATTAAGCAAATATTTAGTATACACGAGTCTCTTGGGAAACGATATTTTGGTCTTACCGGTTACTACTTGTGCGACTTGGTACACTTGCCAAAGTCTTAACAGTGGCCTCCCTCACCTTCCTCTATTAACTGAAATCTGCACTGATTGTATCAAAGGGAAGCAATATTGCGATCGTATTCCCAAGCAGAGTAATTGGAGAGCAACTCAGAAGCTGGAATTTATTCATGCAGACATATGTGGTCCCATCACTCCCATATCTAATAGCAACAAAAGGTATATTCTACTATTTATTGATGATTACAATAGAAAAGCATGGGTGTATTTTTTGGTAGAAAAATCAGAAACATTGCACTCTTTCAAATGCTTCAAGATTATGGTTGAAAAGGAGGCCGAAATATCAATTCAAATGAATTCAATGAATTCTGCAAAGAGCATAGGATAAAGAGGCAATTAACTACTGCCTTCACTCCACAACAAAATGTTGTTGCTGAAAGGAAGAATAGAACAATGATGAATATGGTTCGGTCCATGTTATCAGGTAAAAGCATTCCTAAGTCTTTCTGGCCAGAGGCAGTAAACTAGACTATTTATCTTTTAAACAGGTGTCCTACGCTGGTTGTGAAAGATGTTACAGTTGAGAAAGCATGGAGTGGTGTGAAATGTAACGTCCTAGCCGGAAATTACTTTTTAAAATAAATATGTCACAGCCTCATTTATTAAGCGCGATTTCCCAAAACATGCGGGAAAAAAAATTTAAGTATCGATGTTCAACGCGCTAACATAAATAAAAATAGTCGTAAAATGCGTAATACGATTAAGATTGTTTGTACAATTATTACAAAGAAAAACCATGGTCCAACATGAAAACTGGTGATAACAAAATCGCTGGAAGATCCCCACTCTGTCTCTACGTACCTGCCTGCTCACCTGCATTATCATCTGCTCCCATGTAACAAGTTACATGATCATCGCCACACACACACAGATAGGGTGAGCTCATTTAAATAAAACCAAACACATAAAATATTAAATACAACATCGCAACCTTAAAACCCCGAGTTAGTATTCTTCTCCCTTGTTCCTTACTTCTCCACTTCCAATACTTTCTTTATACGTCTATCATTTCTATACCCTTTAGGTGAGAACGATGATCGATCTTTGTTGCACGAGTGTCTACTCGCCCCTCCGACTATAGGCCACCACCTGATAGTCCACACGTGGGAATAACATTGCCACACCATCTCACTGTGACACCAAGTGGAGTTCCCCGAAACAAACATGAAGTTTGTAGCTGTTCCAGACTACCAAAGCTCTATCAGAATCACTCTGAAGAGGGCAATCACCCGAACCTCTCTGTACGAGCCACAACTCGCACACTCCACTGGACTTCCTAAACCACCGGGCTACAACCTAGAGTGGTCACATGTTACCCCAATACAAGATTACACTCGTAACTGGGCCCCTAGCCAAAGCATCGCATCATGAACATCCCCTAAAGCTGTGTAGAACCTTTCCTCACGCACCATCACTGAACCAAAACCGTTTGGCGCGCATCCCACGTCGCCAGGCACACACCAGGTTCAGACCACCTGATGGGCATCACACACCACCAGGCGCCACGCGCCTGCAGCATCATCACTGCATCGTCACCGCCGGGCGGACTCCACCTTGCCGCCACCGCCTAACGCACCTACCTGCACCGCCAGGCGCCACTGCACTTTCAGGACCTCTGCTATACCATACCGCCTGGCGGAACTACCCCTACCGCCAGGCGCCATGCGTCAACAGTGGCCACTGCCACTGATTTGTATTCCGTCCGCTTGGCGGCTCGCTCTCGCCGCCAAGCGCCATACCAGTAGCGCAATGCTACTGACTTTGGCACTTAAAACATATCCCAATGGATCTTAAATCATACCACACACAACTTATAAAACAATTTGGACACACCAAGCATAGTTCTATTTCTAGAATATCATACACACCTTTTTAATCAAGTAAATTGTAATTACCAATGTTGCACACACTTCTCCAAAATCACACAAACAATGTAGCAAATTAACTACAACATCCCATAAACATAATCTTCATATATCCCTACATGTTAATAAACTGAATTGCACTTGGCACTCTTCTCATTTATTAGCATACCATTTCATATAAATCTATCTCACCCTTTCTACCATATTAACATACCTTCTGAATCTAACTTACCACATACACCCAAATGTTCAAAGATCACTGCTATCTATATCACACCACCCACTTTCATTTAATTCAGTCTCCCTTAGTCTTATTTAAGTCAAATTATCCTTACCTGTTAAATTTTTGAATCTTACACATATAGTTTGTCCATTAAGTACCCAAGGACACAGAGCCCAAACAAAAATACATAAATCCACTAACTGGCAGGCCGCCTGGCGGCAGTTCATGCGCCGCCAGGCAGTGCATACACTTCTGGAAACTTCCCAGGTTTTTCCCGCACTGAACCACACCCCAAACCTTCCAATCCCAGTTTTCCCCCTCGTACAGACATATTTTTCCATCAAAGTATCATTCAGAATTCATATATCACCCACAGTAGCATCAATTCTGCAAAACCAACCTACCATCATTGACAAAATTCATGTTTATCTATCACTGATTCCATCATAAACCCTAACCCCCGATTCCAACTTCAAGGTCATACAATTTCCGCCAAATTCATAATTTTCGATCGTAATTCAGGGTAATAATAATATACGTGCAATAAACTTCAATCCACACATCATCACGACAATAAAACACCAAAACCAAAAGAATCTGGGCACGCAGTTTATGTCGCCTGGCGGGTCATCTTCAGCCGCCAGGCGGTTCACAGAAAGAAAAACCAGTATTTGATGTTCTGGTGTATGTGTTGCCTGGCGGGCTTTCACGATGCCGCCAGGCGGTTTCTAAAATTTCCAGAACGCGATGAATTTTAAAGAAACGCAGAGACAGTTGCATTCCATTCATCAAATTTCTCACAAGGCATATAATTCATCATACAAAACATCGAGAAAAACTCCCCTAACCTGGAATTCCTTCGCTTAAAATGACACGCTTGCGTTCTTTCATTGAATTCCAACAACTCCTCAAGCTCTCCCGCTGTCCAGCCCTTCAATCCCACTCTCTACTCATTGTTTCTCTCTGAATTCGTACAGCCCTCAATGCCCCAATTGTGCAAACTCCAAAACCCTCCTCTCTCTCTCACAATTAGCCTACGAAATTGCTTGTGATAAGTGTCATTCAAGACCATTATGGGATTGTTTTTCAGCCCCTTTGAATGCCTTAACGTGGTTGCTGGTGTTCTACCTCCTCTCTTCTTTGCCAAAAATCAAGTTTAGCAAAAAGAAAACTTAATTTAGATCTCACCAAGGTTTGAACCCCCAACCTTGCAAATATTAAGTCAATGCTAAACCATCAAGTCGATTCATGTTTCTTGCCAATTAACATAACTCAAATATTATATTCTTACTTAACACACACATTCATATTATTAAAACAATAATAATTAAATAACACATAAATAGCATACATAAGACTCGAACCCAAGTCCTCTTATACAATCAAAGTACTCTCAACCACATGAGCTAGCACTTTTCCACCTTACATCAACCATTATTAAATGCCATAAAGGCTTCCACGACCCGCATTTATTAACTAATTATTTATTTAATTAATTAAATTTCACGGGTCTTACATGAAACCTTTAGTTAGTTATTTCATAGTCTTTGGATGCATGGCACATGCACATGTTCCTAACGTGCGGAGAATTAAACTCGACAACAAAAGCACCACTCGTGTGTTGTTGGGAGTTAGTGAAGAATCAAAAGGATATAGGTTGTTTGATCCAATTGTTAAAAGATTTATTATCAGCAGAGATGTGATATTTGAAGAAGACAAGCAATGGGACTGGACTGAGACATAAGCAGTACCCGATTTGGAATGGAATAACAGTGAGCCCGAGAATGATGATGAAAAAGTAGCAGAAGATGATGAATCTGGTGGAAGTGAAGATGGAGTGTTTCAGCAATCTCCAAACAGATAGAGGCAAAGAGACAAACAACCGCCTACATGGATGGATGATTATGTTAGTGGTGAGGGTTATCAGAGGATGAGATCCACAAGGCACTAATGGTGTCAAGTGATCCCGTGTGTTTTGAAGATGTTGTAAAGATTTTCAACTGGAGATTGGCTATGAATGACGAAATCAATTCCATCACCAAAAATAATACATGGACACTTACCGAACTACTTATTGGAGTTAAAAAGATTAGAGTGAAATGGGTTTACAAAACCAAATATAATGAGCATGGATAGATTGACAAGTATAAGGCTAGATTGGTAGCCAAAGGGTATTCTCAAAAGCATGGAGTTGACTTCACAGAGGTTTATGCACCAGTTGCAAGAATGGATACAATGCGGATGATTATTGCTCTAGCTGCTCATCAAAATTGGCAAATTTTTCAACTAGATGTTAAATCGGCCTTCCTACATGGTGAATTAAATGAGGATGTCTATGTAGAGCAACCAAGAGGATATGAAAAGAAGGGTAGTGAGCACTTGGTCTACAAGTTGCACAAAGCCTTGTATGGGTTAAAGCAAGCTCCACGCGCTTGGTTTAGTCGAATTGAAGCTCATTTCATTGCTGAAGGATTTCAACGATGTGATAGTGAGCAAACTCTATTCACCAAGAAAAATCAAGACGAAAAAATTATCATTGTAAGTATCTATGTTGATGATTTAATTTCCACTGGCAATTATGCCATTATGATATCTGAATTCAAAAATTCCATGTTAAGAGAATTTGATATGTCTGATTTGGGGAAGATGAGATTTTTCCTTTGAATTGAAGTGTTGCAAAGGCCATGTGGCATTTATATATGTTAAAGAAAGTATGCATTGGAAGTATTAAGGAGGTTTGGGATGCTATATAGCAATGCAGTATGCAACCCAATAGTTCCTGATTGCAGATTGAGCAAAAATGAAAACAGAAATACTGTTGATGAAACTTATTTTAAGCAGCTGGTTGGAAGTCTGATGTATCTCACCACCATAAGACCTGACATGATGTTTATCACTTGCCTTATAAGCAGATATATGGCAAAACCATTGGACATTCATCTCCAAGCAGCTAAAAGAGCCCTACGATATCTAAAAGGTACTATAATTATGGAATTTATTATAAGACAACAGGAGATGGTAAGTTGGTGGGATTCACAGACAGTGACTATGCAGGAGATATAGAAGATAGAAAAAGCACATCTGGTTATGTGTTTTTAATGAATTCAAGTGTTGTCTCATGGTGCTCAAAGAAACAACCAATTGTAACTTTATCCACCATAGAGGCAGAATTTGTCAAGGAGTATGGATTAAGAGAATTCTAAAGGAGTTGGGACATGACTATAAAGACTGCACAACTATCATGTGTGATAATAACTCAACCATCAAATTGTCTAAAAATCCTATCATGCACGGCCGAAATAAACATATTGATGTTAGGTTTCATTTTCTAAAGAAATCTTACAAAGGAAGGCACAATTGAATTAGTTCATTGCAAAAATCAAGAATAGGTGACAGATATTATGACCAAACCATTGAAGGTTGATGTTTTTGAGAAGCTTCGGAAGCTACTAGGAGTGTGTGATATGACTGATATAAACTAATTGCCTCACTTCATAGCATTTAGTTTAAGGGAGGAAGTGAAGACGTTATTATTTTCTGTTTTAGAATAATATCTTGGTGGTTACCAAGATGTCCCAGTCTTTAGGGATTTTTCCTCTGTTTCTGTTGTTTTGTCACCACTAGCCTATGTTTACGCTAAGTGGATTCTTGCATTTCTGATTCTGTGTTTATTTAAACTTGCCGCACATCAATAATAAGTAAGTCATTTGTTATATGCGTTATTTACATATCAGTGTTAACATTCTTTTCCAAGCAACTTTCCCCAAGAATGCAGAAGCAGTCAACATATATATATAAGGGAATTTTATGCCATTATTGAAATTGTGGCAAAATTCAAAAATTATTTGTTGGGATATAGGTTTGTTATTAAAACATATCAGAGAAGCTTAAAGTCTCTTACAAAATAAATCATAAAATCCTGAACAGCAGAAGTGGTTGCATGTTAGGCTATGATTTCTCCATCGAATACAAGCCTGGAAAAGAAAACATTGTTGTTGATTCATTAACTAGATCATTTTTTATGGCATGGTTTAAGCCGAAAGTAAATATCATTTCAATCCTGAGGAAGGCATTACGGGAAGATTCACATAAGAAAAACATCATGGACTTATGTGTGTAAAACAAGAAGCCACATCCTAATTATTATGTGAAGGATGACTCGCTCATTTGGAAAGGAAGGCTAGTTATTCTTGCAGAGTATGACATAGTTAAGTAAATTTTGACAGAATTTCATTCATCTTGATCGAGGGACATTCTGGAATTGCTAGAACATTATCCATAATTGCTTCACAATTTTTTTGGGAGGGTATGCAACATGATATCCAGAAATTTGTCCAGGAATACCTCGTTTGTCAACAATCAAAATCATAATTTGCTTTACCTGTTGGATTACTCCAACCAAATATAGGAAGATTTGGCTATGGATTTTATCATAGGATTGCCCTGTTATAATTGGTTCACTGTAATTCTGGTGGTAATAGACAGGTTGCCCAAATGTACTCAGAAACTCTAATTTTTTATTTAAATTGAGAGGAAGAAAATTTATTTCTTAATAATGATAACATCGACTTCTACATATTTAATAATAAACCACGTACAAAACCTCTCGATACCGATTACATTTAATTTTACAAGAATCGCATAATCGATTCACTTTTAAAATATAAAAGGACTTGATTGAATTTTTGAAAAGGTAAGCAAGTTGAAATTAAGTATTTTAATTTAAAAAGTATAAGTAAGTCTGTTAAATAATAACAAGTGCAATTAAAATAAGAATTGTACAATTGACTTCCCACAAAAATACAATTGCAGGAAATAAAATTTAAACAACAATTATTACAATTAAAATTGTGAAATGATATATATGTTTTTCAATCACTAGCAATTATATCCATCACTTTCAAGCTTGTATTCGTTTCAGCAAGTTCAACTTTTTTATGTTTATCTTCAATACTCATTCTCAATTATCTTTTTCACATCACTCAAATTAATCATTAATGATGAAACTCCAAATAAAAAAGAGATTATTTAAATTTTTGTTTTTTGTTTCACTATATTTAAATTTTAGTAGCCTTCCATGACAATATTATATTTATTTTACTAATTTTTCTCACATTGACAATGAAAGAAGACATTACTCTTAATCGTGGCATTTCATTAAACACTTCTAACACAATTAAAAACATGAAATTTTCACTCAGCATCCAAAATTGAAGATAGAAAGACGGAAAATAAAGAAAGCCTTATTAAGTAGTTGCAATTATTTTCTTTTTCTTTCCACCATATGTTACGTTAACAAAGTAGATGAAAACATTTTTAGAAGAAAAAAAACTCATTAACAATCACATCTATGTCATAAACATATTTTTTTCACAAAGACTTGGATGTTTTTTACAACTTAGGAATACATAGTGTAAATGTCCTAAATAATTATACATGTGGATTACAATAGAGATGTACTATAAAGTTCAAGTGTAATTTATTCTATATTAGTTATTAATTTTTAAATAGTAAATATATTTTATGTGCTAAATTAAAGTCAGCTTACAAGAATTGAATCTTCAAAAGAAGTGTTTAATTGTAAAAATGCATCTAATAATATTAATCGGTCTCGATCACATGACGCAAACAAATTGCTCTCTAAGAAAACCAAGTTGCTTTGTCACTTTCACCATTATAACATCGAAGTTTTCTTATAATGTCAACAAGTGTCTTCTGTATAACATGTTGCAAGAAAACTCTTTTATTTAAAACTTTATATTCAGTATATATCAACGTATTTATATAAGTTGTTCCAACGATTCCATCATGTAAAACTCGAATTTGACTTTCTAAATAAAATAAACTGCATTTCTTATCAACAGGATATTCACGAATTTGGTGAACTAACCTGCATGAAAATCCGTTGGACGAACTTCTCCAACATCCTCTACCTCGATAATGGAGAAGATAATGGTTTATATATATATATATATATATATATATATATATATATATATATATATATATATATATATATATATATATATTAATTTATTAATAAATAACTAATATTTAGATTTACATATATATGAATATATATATGTCGAATGTGATACATATTTAATATGTTAATACGTTTATTTTAAAAATAATAAGATATAATATTTAATATGTATATTGAAAAATATACAATAATTTTTAAAAATACAATAAATATTTAATTATTATGTATAAATTTAAATTAAAATCATATATATTAAAATTGTTAAAATATAATAAATATTTCTTATATATTAGATACTTGGAAAAATATTTTAAAGCATTTTAAACATTTGGATATGTATCATGTATAAATACGTTGATCTAGATTAGAAAGGATCGTAGATTTTGATCTAACTTCTTTCTCATTCTCATTGTAATTTTTTTTTTCACTTAATATATAATTTATTTACGGTAGAATTTCATAACAGTTACTTAACATAAATATTTGCCAATCGTCGTTTAAATTTTGAATTTTTCAAAATTAAACAATTGTTTATAAAAGAAAAATGATCAGTTTTAACCAATTGTTAATGTGATAACTAATTGATATATATATATATATATATATATATATAAAGTGTTAAACCTAGTCATCAATTAATATTATAATAAATACTGATACTATCGTCATTAAAATGTAACAACATTTTCTATTAAGAATAAGATAATCGTCATTAATATTTTAGCTGAATAAATAATCAATACTATAATATCATTATTAATTGCTAAGCATCATGTTTTAATTTGATGTAAACGTACGTATTATCCTAATTGTTTGACAACGATAACTTTCAAATCCTGAACCAGAAAATTGCAATTGTTGTATCATTGTCCTAAGAAACATATCTTTCAGTTTCAGTTGCAATCGTTCTATCAGTGTGCAGTACTTGGCTTTGAATGCACTTCATCTATCATCACCCAATTCTGACTACTACTACTACAAACTTCCCTCAAAAACCAACCCACGTAAGCATCGCAACCCCACTTCCTTATTCAAAGCCCTCGACAGTTTTCGAAGCAACCCACGTAACGTAACCAGTTGCCAACAATGGTGGAGAATTCAGGGGTACTCGGCTGGTTCCTCCTCAACCCCAAAACGCCACCTTTCGCTTCTCACAAGACCCTCTTCGCGTTCCTCTGGGTGGCGGCGCTGGCCTCGCTTTTCGTCTGGCAGAGGAACACCATCAGCGGGTTTCTCGTGCTGGGTGGTGTTCCGGTGCTACCGCCGCCGAAGCTGCGGCCGGTGGTTTTCTGTTTGACCGAGTTTGGTGGGGTCGGTGACGGCGTTACTCTCAACACTGAGGCGTTTGAGAGAGGTGTTAGGGCCATTTCCAAGTTGGCGGATAAGGGTGGCGGCCAACTCACTGTGCCACCTGGACGTTGGCTCACAGCACCCTTCAACCTCACCAGTCACATGACTCTTTTTCTTGCTCCTGATGCTGTTATACTTGCAATTCAGGTGGGGCTTTTCTGATCTTTTTCTTTCCAATCTCAATTCAATAGTAATAGTATAACCTTGATACGATGGTAACAACACTGAAATGGTTTGTACTGGTCAGACATGAAGGTAAGTTATACTTTAAATTGATGGAAAGAGATAGTGTCTGAAAAAGAGAAGAACTGTCGTAAATGTCCACCTATTTTGTCAGAAAGGAAGCGAGATGGGAAAAAAGTAAGCTGAAAATGAAATAGAAATGAAAGTGAGTATACAATTGTAATTTTACTATAGAAGCTGTTACTATGACTAAGGTAGTTTAGCCACATATACTCGTCATATGATATGCATTCTGCTGCAGTTTTTCATTGACCTTTTCATTCCTACTGTTCCTTACTCACTTCATTAAATTAAAACTTTTTACTTACTTTTGTATTTGTGATCCTGTGTGATGATTAACAGGACGAAAAGTATTGGCCACTGATGCCTGCATTGCCTTCGTATGGGTATGGAAGGGAGCATCCTGGTCCTCGATATACCAGTTTGATCCACGGCCAAAATCTTAGAGATGTTGTCATAACAGGTCAGGATCAAAAAGTCATCATCTTTTCTTGAGGACAAGACTTATACATAGTATCAAAATATAACCAAATTGTTATATATATGTTAAGGAGAAGGAAATTTGTCCATTGATGTTAGAGTCTCAAAGAAAATAATATTGTCCAACTTTTTGTGATACCAAATAGTTCGAAGGTTTTAGCTAATTGAGCATGTATTTTATAACTTCTGCTTTTGTGATGCCAAATTTTCTGCCACAGCACTGATCTCTTGTACTTCTGTTTGTGCAATACTTGCTCTCTATGTTTCTCTTGTTTGCAGGGCATAACGGTACCATAAATGGACAGGGACAAACATGGTGGACAAAATATCGCCAAAAGCTTCTGAACCACACTAGGGGGCCACTTGTTCAGATATTATGGTCTAGTGACATTGTGATCTCAAACATTACTTTGCGTGACTCTCCTTTTTGGACACTTCATCCCTATGACTGCAAAAATGTTACAGTGAAAAATGTTACTATATTGGCTCCAGTATATCACGCTCCAAATACTGATGGCATAGATCCTGGTAAGAAGTGTCTTCTCCTAAAAGCTGCAACATATTTCATATCTTAAAATGATGTACCGGTTATTCACAGGTCTCAGTTTCTATGATATGAACAGATTCTTGTGAGGATATGCTGATAGAGGACTGTTACATAAGTGTGGGGGATGATGCAATTGCAATAAAAAGTGGATGGGATCAATATGGAATTACTTATGGAAGGCCTTCCAAGAATATAGTGATTCGAAACCTCGTTGTTCAATCTAATGTCAGGTAAAGTCAATTCCTCACTCATGCCAACAAATACGAAACAAATCATATGTCATTGAGCATCTCATGGTGTTTGATATTTAAATACTTTGGAAAATTTCTGTGTGAAATGCAACAGTGCTGGGATCTCAATAGGAAGTGAGATGTCTGGTGGGGTATCGAACGTGCTGGTGGAGAACATTCTGGTATGGGAATCAAGACGCGCGATGAGAATCAAGACAGCACCAGGAAGAGGTGGCTACGTGCGCCAAATAACTTACAGGAACCTAGTTTTCAAAAACGTGCGTGTCGGAATTGTGATAAAGACAGATTACAATGAACACCCTGGTGCTGGATACGATCCAAAAGCACTTCCAATACTGAGAGACATAAGGTTCATCAATATCCGTGGCCAAGGAGTTCGTGTGCCGGTTCGAATTCAAGGCAGCGAACAGATTCCGATAAGAAATGTGACATTCCAGGACATGAAGGTTGGAACAACCTACAAGAAGAAGCATATCTTTCAGTGTGCCTTTGTCCAAGGTCAGGTAATAGGGACCATCTCTCCTGCTCCATGCGACAGCTTTGATCGGTACGATGAGCAAGGGCAGCTTGTTAAGCATGCTGCTTCACAGAATGTCACAGACATAGATTATGAAATTTGAGGTGATGTCTGTGTTCCAAACTCAATGAATGTGTTACCTCTGATGTGCGTGCGTGTGTGTATATAAAGGGTGTGCTCAATGAAAGCATGAGAGGAAGTTATCTTGGTCATGGATGACCAAGATTGTTAGTTACTTTTCTTAGATGATGAGTTGTATATAGGAAATTTTTCAGATGCTTATATAAATTTTCCAGAATTACAAAATCATTTCTGAGGATAATTTTCTATGAAATGCAAGTGATTATACCTTCCAGAAGTCGTGGAAATTAGATGGATAGTTAAATCATAACTTTTTGAGTCAGATTATAATCATAATCGATAGTTTAAAAGTGTTTTATCGGTAAACAGTTTTAAAGTAAACCATTATATATCAATTATTGGCAAAATTATATGATTTTTTCCTTATGATTCTGAATAAAGAAACCATAATTAGCATGCTATTTTTATTTTTAACTTTGAATGAGCACATAAAGATAAGAATTCAGCTGTTTGGGCCCTTACAAGCCAATGCTTAAAAGGATTTTCCTTCTTGCACCTCATAGTTTCTAAATACACTCCATGTATCTTCTTATACAATGATTAGCTACTCTTGAAGAATTTCATGAAACAAACCCCACCTTATTTGCATACCTCCATAGTTTTTTCCTCCCACGAGTCTCCATTTCACCTCTAAATAAATGTTGTTTATTTCAATAAATGTTTTCATATTATTATACCTAACATCAATTGTGTTCCATATATTATGTTTGTTTATAAATTATAATGACTTACCTAAAACAATTTAGTTTGTAAAAAGAAAATATTTCATTTTTATTCATTTTCTATAAGTGCTTATGGATAGTATATAATACAATAGCTAAGTAGTTTTTCTTACTGTATTTTGTTCACGTTCTTTAAACGTGATATTAATTTTAGTTTCAGATCTTGTAAATTATAAATGTCTTTGACTACATGTTTTTTCTTACCCAAATCTCTTAACTACTTTATGAAGCATTACTTGTCTATCTTTAACTACATACCTACCAAATTCAAGAAGCCATCATGAAAACTATATAAAATCAGATGAGTACTGTATACAAATAATATAAAACTGGTAATCTCTAATGGGTTAGGTATATACTCTCTCATTTTATCAAATTAGACATATTTTATATTATGTAAGACCCGTGAAAATTAATTAATTAAATATTTAATTAATTAATAAATGCGGGTAGAAAGCGCCGTTATGACATTAATTATTGTTTAGGGTGATATAAAAAAGTACTAGTTCAAGTGGTTGAGAGTACTTTGATTGTGTGAGAGGACTTGGGTTCGAATTCTATGTATGTGTTGTTGTTTTATTATTGATTTTAAAGATATGTATGAGTATGTGATTGGTATTGTAAACTTATGTTGATTTGTGTATATCACCAAATGTGAATTGGCATAGTGGTTGTGCTATAGCATTGTGAGTGGAAGGTCATGGGTTGAAACCCTGTTGGGCATAAAGAAGGCTTTATTTTTGCTAATTCTAGCTTAGAGTGGAGTTGAAAGGGCAAAGGTAAAAATAAAAACCTTAGTGCACAATGAATAAGAAATTAAAAACATATAAAAGGTCATTTTAAGGGAAAAGAAGGGTTTTGGGTTAGTGATTGGGGTATTTTGAAATTATGGCTTGAAAGTCCTATCAATTGTATAGTTGGGAGGGGCTTACGCACTTTTCACGTGATTATGGTCTTAAACTGGTTTTTGAAACTATATTGGGTCTCCACTGATATAAAGAATATACTGTGAAATCAGAAATTTGTGTGTCGTGTGTTGTAATTTGTAATTTGGTTGATTGAGATTGTGTGTAAAAACATGTTATGTATCCTTATGATTAGAGTGAGGGTTTTGGGAATTGCATGGTTAAAATTGGACAAATGTTGTGTATTGGTAGTCCCACCGGATGCAAATATGTACACTAATATGTGGATGGTTGATTTGGGATGCTTGGTATAGTACCTATTGGGTTTTGGAGTATGGTGTGGGTTGTTTTCGTGATGGAACAGTGGCGAAACTCTGTGATTTTCGCCCAAGCGACTCCTTCTCGCCTAGGCGAGAGTGGCAGGAGTCCATTCAGCGTTCATACTCGAGTAACTCGCTCAGGCGACCAGGGTTGGGTTTGAGCAAAATACAGTCTTGCTTAGGCGAGATTGGCTCGCCTAGGCGAGGGCACGAGTAATTCTGGAATATTTGAGCGCGATATCTCGCCCAGGTGAGACGTTTTGAGTTTTAAGCGATGGACACTCTCGCCTAAGCGAGTTCTCGAAGTGTATTCATGTTGGTTTTGTCGAATACTCGTCTAGGCAAGGTTTGTGTGTTGTTTGGGCGAAGGTGTGACTCGCCCAGGTGAGAGGATCTCGCCTAAGCGAGATGATGTGTTGATGTTGCTATTTTAAGCTCGCTCAAGCGAGGTGAGCTAGCCTAAGCGAGGCTGAGGGCTTAGCTTGGGCGAGAGTCCCTAGCTTAAGCGAATTTATGAGAAATTCCATGTTGGTGTGTGCTTTGTGTGTGATGATTTGGCTGTTTTATCCTAAGTATAGGTTGTATATGCATGTGGTGTGGTGTTTGAGCTTGAAGGACTAAGTCCAATAGGGGTCTGGGGTGTGCTTGGTGATTGGACACATGATGGGCATGGAACTGGTTGAGTTCCCATCGGCTACTAATGGGCGAGGAGTCCTTAGTATGATGATTGCATGTGTCGGGCGCACGATGGGCAAGGAATTGTGATGTTCTCGTCAGCTACTATTGGGCGAGGAGTCCATAGTATGGTGATTGCGTGCGTGCCAGGGTCCAAGTTATGAGGCTTGGATGTTTTCACTACATGCGAGGAGTCTGTAGGGAAGGACTATGAGCGGGATAGGCTCATAGGGTTGGACCACGAATGAGTTAGTTTCGTGAGAGCACAGAGAAGTCCCAAGACCTAGTTCATGCATATGACTCATGAAGGACTATGAGGTCATGGTCGGGTGATTTAAAAATTTATGAGATTTGTACTTAATAGCTCACTCTATCTGTGTGTGTATGGCGATGATCGGATAATTTGTTATCCGGGAACAGATGATTTGACAGGTGAGTCAGGAGATGCTTAGAGAAGGAGAGCATGGGCTACTTGGGATTTTGAAAGAAACTTTATTGTTTTGATTTTGATGTAAATATTTTTATGTTGAACTTTAATAACATTTATATATAACGATATTGTACATTCGGATTATGTATGGTACCAGTTATGGCTTTTAATTTTCCCGCATTTTTGTGAAATAGTTTATATTCAATGTTGTATTTATTTTAATTCAAATTTTATTTATTTAATATCAGTAATATTCCTTAGGGATGTTACACATTACACTATATTTTTTTTTACAAATACTAAAGTTTACTTTTACATAATATTTTATCCTTACATATGAGTTGTCAAAAGGTTATTACTTGGTGTGAAACAATTTTTTTCCTTTAAAAATTGTTAAGAAATATTAGTCATGATCAAATCATGTCTAAAACACAAACAATAATTTTATATTTGATAAAAAAAATTCAAAAAGTTCAAATATGTTAAGGTTTAAATTTTTATTTTAATTTATATAAAACATGATTTTTTTTTATTTGGTTTTATTTATCACACCAAATGGAAAAGTTAACGTGGAAAAGTTAACAAGGTCATGTTATGTATTCCTATGAATTTTGAAATCACTGCCACCTCAAAGTCATCAATCATTTATTATCATATGAAAATTTATTAAAAATAAAATAATACAAAACATGGTGAACCACTCAAAACCCAAGATAAAATTTATACTTAGTACAATATTGACAAACTATATCTATTATAGAAAATATTAAATAAATACATGGAGGTAAATTATTGGAAGAATGATTTCTTTAATGAGAAATGAGAAGCTTTAAATTGCATATGCATACAGAAATGCAAACACCAACATCAACTACCTCTAAGACTCCAAGGATCACTTATTGATCCAAGAAATCATGACAGACTAAAGAATAATCACTTTCCAACAAAAGCTTTTGAAAATCATCTCTCCAAACATACTTCAAAGCATAGATGACCATATATACTTATCATAAATAGAAGATAAATAGAAGTTTGTGTTCCTAAAAAAAGCTAAAAAAACTATGTTTCGTCGACTTCTTCTAAAAATACTAGTACATAAAATCAAATTATGACACTTGTTAATTGTATCATTAATATTCACCTTAAATCAATTATCATGAAACTTGTCATATTAATTAAGCTAATTAGCAGAAAAGTTAATAGTTTAGTAGTGCAAATATCAATAAAAATATAATCACTTTAAACTTCAACCAAAATATTTGATTAATTTTATAAAAAAAATAAACTCTGATAAACACTAACCTTTAAATAGTTTAAGTATACATCGGTAGGTAAACAATCTTAATAATATCAACTAAAAATAATTATCAAAATATCAATTAAAAGTCAAACACTTTTATCAAATGAAAGTAGTCTCATTCACATTGATATAAAAAAAAAAAAAAAAAAAACAATAAACGTCATTCAAAATACAGATATATCATTGTTAATTGAGAAAATCATGAAAAAAATTAATCAATAAATAACCTTAATCTACACTATCTAATTGATATCAATAGAAAACAATGCGAATTATATAAATAACAAATCATATTATTGTTAATCGAAAACATTTGTGTTTGACTTTCAGTAGATGTTGAAAAAAAGAAAAACTCTAACTAATTATCATCCATCAACTAAATAATAACAACAGAAAAATAATTACCATTGACTAACCGGAAAAAGAAAAATGTGCTCTAGTATCAATAAAAAAAAAAACTAAAAGTTTATGATTTCTCAACCTAAATCAAAAATTATATTTAGACCAAAGTTGAATTGACGTTATACTAAAGATGAAGGATAGAATAAATTGCATATGATACAACATTATAGTTTTTTTTATTAAATGTTTGGTGTTAGCTTTTGTATTCGTGGAGGGTGTCAAATGGTATAAACAAACTAAAATACTATAATGAAATGTGTGTTGAAATCAAATAAACCTAAAAATAATTTGATTTAAAAAACTAAATCTACGTATTTCTAAAAAAAATGACTAAATTTGTTTAATATTTTCTAAAGAAATTAATTTCAATTTTTACTAAAAGTTGAAAGAGAAAAATATATTTAATTTTATTTTAAAATTCATCAAATTTTTCTAAATTATTAATAAGAATGATTGAATTCACTTTTTTTTTTTTCTCCAAACATGAAATTCATAGTGTATTATATATATTGTGGTGGCTTCGAAGCGAAGGAAGTAGTTGAGTGAGAGTTATGAATAGGTTTGAAGATAAGATTAAAGAAGGGTTTGAGATGTAGCATGTGTGAAATGTCAACAGATGATAATTGGCACGTGATGCAAAATGCAATGTAGATTAAAACTACAACCTTTGACTTGGTTGCGTTGTGGTTGTGGCTCCCAACACCAAAGCCAACCCAAATTAGACGGCACCCAATTGTGGGTTTGCTTGAAGTTGACCTAATTAAATTCACTTTGGATTTTTCACCAAGACTTTCTCCATGCTGCCTCCACTTCGCATTTTCTCTCCACACAATCACGCACTGGACTCAGTCCATTTGCAGATAACCTGCTACTTTTGGATCTTCTAGGGTTTCACATCACACCTTCTCAACTATAATACAATTCAAAATTATTTTTCTATTAATTGAAATTTGTATACAAACAATGTTCGGATAAACTTTGTTGAAATTCGAGTGTTAATCTAAATCTCACATTAAATAAAAAATAAAAAAGTTAAAATATAAAAATAAATGTCTATAAATTCATTTTCTTAGGTGAGAATAACGAATAACTGAATAACTAAATCCGTAAATACAAGAAAATAAAATTGTTATCGTCATAGGTTACGAGACTAAACTATTATTATTTATCATGTTTTTTAATTGAAATAATAAAAATTATTATCATTTTGTTCTGATTATAATATTGTTTTAGATCTCAAATTTTTTTGACATGTGGAAATAAATAAATAAGATTACGAAATAAAATAATAATCATAATTATTAGAAGAAAACTTAGACTACGTAAACTTAATTTCGAATAATTAATAACCAAAAAAATATAATAGGTATTTAATTAAATATACTTAAATTATGAGAGATTTGAAACTTAAATATTAAACTATTTTTTATATTAACAATTATTTTATAATAATGATAATAATATTTGGTTTAATTAATAAAATTTTATAATAATTAAATAAGTACATGTCAAGTGAATGTTAATATATATTACTGTTAATTTCTATAAATTAACTTTAATTTATTAAGATTTTTTGTTCTCAAAATAGTTATGAAGAACCTTCTTTATATTATTGGTTTTCCTCCTTTACTTTAGAATATAGAACATAAAAGTCCTTGTAGAATGTTCTCAATGAAAATATAGTGTTTACAAAAGCTTTTAGTTTTGTTTCTAAATAACTCTTCCTTTTACTTCTCATTCCTTACTGTAAATTGTTTTCACTTCTCCAAACAATACTGTTCTTATTGACCCGAGGAGTTTGGTGAATTTAGACTAAAATTTAAAGTTAAATATGTGAAAGTGAAATAATATAGTTTATTGTTAATGATAAGTGTCAAAATTCAGTAAAGATTCATAATAAACTCTGGCACTTATGCTTTAAATTTGTGTTCATTTCATATTGATTCTCCCTAAACCTAAGTTTCAATCACATGCTTCCAAGTTTTGATTTAAAGTAATCATTTGATCATATTTTGTGTGTTTTTCAGGAAAGATTAAAGAGAACTCAAGAAGAGTGAAGGAGAAAGCAAGAAACAGAGAAAATAGGGAAGGAATGTTGTCAACGTCGCTCAAACCAAAGCATTCTCGCCTAAGCTAAAGCCACTGCAGCCATTCTCGCTTAAGCGACGCAGACTCTCGCTTAAGCGAGAGTTCGTGCAGTGGAGACCCTCTCTTGCCGCCATTCTCGCCCAGGCGAGCTCAGATGCTGCCAATCTCGCCTAAGCGATATCCTTTCTTCAGCTCGAAATACTCTTGCTCGCCTAAGCGAGACATTGGTTTCAGCACGTCTCGCCCAAGCGAGAAGCTTTCTTTAGGATGAAGAATGTTGTCTCGCTCAAGCGAGACTCACGTCGCTTGAGCAAGACCTTCGTGGGTATATATTCTCCGTGCATCAGAAAGTGAAGAGGAGCTTGGAATTTTGGAGAAGAACGCATCTGTGCTGCAGAGCTGCTACCAGGAGCATCACACAGATCTTATTTCTTCTTCTTCTTCTTAGTTCTTAGGATTTGATGGCTGCCATGAGTGGCTAATCTTCTCCTTTGGGATTGAATGTAGTCTACTCAAACTTGGATGTAATCTGGTGATGTTTATATATAGCATTTTTGTTTTACTCAATATTGGTATTATTGTTCTGCTCTTAATGCTTACTTCTATCTGATCAATAGATGTTTTGATTTTAGTTTTTAGATCTGTCTGGAAAGTATTTCTGAAAATCTGATTTGAACAATGATATTTGATATACTGTGATGCTAGGAATAGATCTCAATATGTCAATTGCTTTTAACACTTGGCCGTAATGCTGGATAGTTTGTTGAATATGTGAGGAATCAATATTCAGGGAACTAATCTTATAAATTTTATACGCGAGGGATCGGTATAAATGATTTTTGAGTTTGCATCAATATTGGTATTTTCAGATGTTATATATTATATTCATCCAGATTACAGACAAGGGAGATAGATGAAATTCAATCCCAGTTTCTTTGACTGTATTTTTCTAAACTTTTTCGCTTTTACTGTATTAATTTTATGCAATAGTTAATGTCAAATCAAATTAAAATCTTTGTATATATATGCTGATCGAGATAATTAATTATTTTAACTGAATCCGTTCCTCGTAGGTTCGACACTCTTACTTCATCATAGCAATCATACCCAAACAATTACCAAGCATCCAAGAATAATCAAACAACCAAACACAACACTGTCTCGCCCAACCCCTCGCTCAGGCTGAAGGGTCTCGCTCAGGCGAGTCCCCTTCGCCTAGGCGAGGGCTCGAAAAGAGCATCCAGAAGCACCGCGGGATCTCGCTTAGGCGAGACCCCTCTCGCCTGGGCGAGATGCTCGCTCGCTCAAAATAAAGGGCGGGTCGCCTGGGTGACCTCTCGCGTAAACTGGTCTGGGCGAGTCCCTATTTGTCTCGCTTAGGCGAGACTGGCTCGCCTGGGCGAGATTAACAGGTCTCACCACTGTTTCACCTGCAACAGCCATGTTTTCCAAACCAACCAATCATGCAAGGCATTCTCACGCATCAAAACGAAAGATCAAATCATACAATCAACAACTAACTCAAACACAGGCCAACACAACTCGAAATTAAAAACCCTAACTTTCTGTACCTGGAAAAGGGCTAACAGAGCTTCGACACGTGACCTCGGAGCACAGCAGCTCGAGTGACAGACTTGCAGAACTGGCAGAACAGCGGAAGACACGATTATTTTCGAAACCTTAATCGGTGGAATACGAAGATAAAGCTTTAGGAAGTAGATACAATAGGTTTAGAATCACTTACGTGGAGTAGAAATCGCTACTTGAGCTCTTGGGACGGACTGGCTCGAGGCGGGAACAAACCCTAGCAGAGCTCTAGTGCACCAGTGAGGGAAACGGCTGAAGGTTCTGTGAATGCAAGGAAATGGGGCGTTAAGGTAACTGAAACAGGTTTTATCAGTTGGGCCAGCTCTAGGTCCAAGCACAAGGGACAACCCTTTACTCTAGGGCAGAAAGTAATAAGCCAAAATTAATGGGCCTTACAAAAGTTGAGACTAAAACTACCCATGCCATGAACCAAATTCACATCTTAAGCAATTAAATTTTTAGTGAACTTCAAATGATGATGTTTTGCTTCGTAAATAGATGCACGTTTAAGCTACAACAATCATGTTTAAAACATAAAAATTAAATATGTTTTTATCCTTAACTTTTAAATAAAAATTGAAATTAGTACCTCTTTGAAATTTTGGCCTAATTTAGTCACATACATGGATTTAATTTTTTTAACCAAGTTTTATTAAATTTATTTGACATTTTAAATGCATATTTTAGTTAATATTGAAACGAACATGTGTCAAAAGATGTAAACAACTTAATTATCATAAAACATGATTGAAACATCAAATAAATTAAATAAAATTTGGTTAAAATAATTAAATTCACACATTTTTAAAGTTGGAATACTAGATTGAACAAAATTTGAAAGAGATACTAATTTTAATTTTCACTCAAAGTTAAGAGATAAAAAGATATTGTAAGGCCCATTAAATTCCTTATGCTTTTCTGCCTAAATTAAAAGGGCTGCCTCTTGCGAGTTGGGCCTAGGGCAGGCCCATAGGGAGCCAAACACCCTAATCTGACCTAACTCCACTATTCCACCTCATTTTCCAGAAAACACGAGATCACTACTCCTTCTTGAGCAACCGCGAGCCTCTACTAGGGTTTTGCTCACACTGTTACGTTGAGCTAGGAGGACCCGTTTTTCCAAGTAAGTTAACCGCCTAACTGTTCTCTCCTTATTCAAGCTTTATTATCAGGGTTTCAACCGAAGTTCCCTGATTAATCCCGTTTCCACTCTGTTCCTCTGATCTCTAGTTCATCAAGACATACTCGTAGTTGCTGTGCTCGTTAAATATGGGTTGGGAGTCTTGTACTAGCTTATTCCAGGTAAGGGAAGCTAGACTTCATGTTTTTTATTCGCTTTTTGGTGTGATTTGGTCCTGTTTCGTGTTTTTGGTGATAGTATGTTGCTTATGATGGTGTGAAAATGCTTTGGGTGTTGTTATGAGTGAGTCCCTGATTGAACATGTGTGGTACAGTGGTGAGCACTGATATACTCGCCTAGGCGAGCTCATCTCGCCCAGACGAGAATAACGGAAACTCGACCAAGTTTTCTGCTCGAGCGCTCGCCTAGGCGAGGGGCTGTATTTTTTAGCGACGAATTGTCTCGCCCAGGCGAGACCGCCTCGCCTAAGCGAGAGTTCGCGAAACCTTCCAGGGGCATTGTCGCAGTCTCGCCTAAGCGAGAGTCTGCAGCTTGAGCGAGAGCACTCCTCTCGCCTAAGCGAGGACTCCCAGTTTTGGCGAGACCTAGCTTGGTTTTTGGCTATGCTTCATTTCATGAATATTGTTGGTTGTTTGATGGGCTGGTTCACTGATTTATTGTATAAAGGGGATGGATATGCATGTACTATGTATGTTAGGGGTGGGAGCTAATTAATTGGTGATGAGCTTGGCATGATATATGATTGATGGTTGGTCATGTATACTAAATGACATGTTAATTGTATGCATAGGAACTCCATGATTGGTTGATTATGTATGAGTAAGGTTTATGTAGGACGTAATCCCATGACCCTTATAGTGGGGCTCGTGGTGGTGCCTCATCATATGGACATAATTCTGTGGGCCCCTCTAAGGGGAGTTCACGGTGGTGCCTCAGTTATTGGACCTAATTCCATGAACCTCGAGGTGAGAGTTCACGGTGGTGCCTCGAAACTAGGACATAATTCCACGAGGGTAACGTGCTGGTGCCTCATGGCCAGGACGTAATTCCACGAAGGCCACGTGGTGGTACCTCTTGTAAGGGTGTAATTCCGTGAAGGCCTCGTGGTGACGCCTCATTGCTAGGACATAATTCCACTGCCTCGTGGTGGTGCCTCATTAAGCGTATCCGAATAGTCAAGTCTTGGTGTTGTATATGGTTTGGTACCTCTTATGTGGATGTCTGCTATTTATGCTTGAATATGAAATCGTATGTTGAGTGTATGATATGATGACTTTTTCGCTAGCTTACCCTTTTGCTTGTTTGTATGATTGTGTGTGGTTTCCTCCTTTGCGATGATCATCAACCTTGTTGATGTGAGCAGATGTGAGAACCTCTGGCAGTGGTAATAATAATGGTGATGTTGCGGTTTGATGAATCTTGGGCGTCTATCGGGCTCACTTTGGGGACCCACAACTTTTGGGAGTTTAGTAGTAGTAGTCCTCTCGCACTTGTGGAGACCTTGTACTTTGTTTAGGCTGTGTGGAGCCTTTTCCCTTTTTGTTATTAATATGTTGAGATACTATGTACTTCATATTCCAGTTTCCGCACTCTCTAGATATTTTTATATGTGGCATTTTATTTAAATTGATTTTATCCATTTAATTGAGACGTTACAGATATTTAGCAAAAAAAACTATTAATGTTGTAGGTCATGTTGCGTTATTGTTTATGAGTACTCCTCTCTAATAATTTGAAAATAAAATAACCTTAGGTGATTATAATTATAATTTTTTTTTAATTTATCATACAATTTAATGACAATGTTTCTATATTTTAGCTTTCTTTTCACTTTTACTCTTCAATTTTTTGGAGATTTTTTTTTTCATACCTTTTATTTGAATCGCTTTTTTTTAAGTTCGAATTTAAATAACACTCACTACTATTCTTAATAAAGTTGCATTTGAACTACTTTGTATTTGTTTCGATTCAAAAGTTTCGTCAATATAATACTAACCATGATAATTTATTTGAATTTTAGCTTTAGTCTTAACATAGTATTCTGAGAGGTATCCCTGCTATTTGAATCCTTCTAAGTCATACACATTTTGAAATTGAATCATCTCTTTTTCAAACATGTTTATTTCATTATATTTTGACCATTAATTTGAATATACTTTTACTACTTTTAACCTTATAACTTGTTTGAATAGTCTTAACACATAATTTTGACCTAAATAAGTACATATTTTGAGATAATAGTATGTTTATAAATGGCATTTGACCTCAATCCCAAAAAAGTGTGAGAATTTTAGGTATATTAAAGCAAACTAATACTTTATTCTAATGGGTAAAAGTGGAATAAACACTCTTTCTAATACCGATAATTTGATATTGTTAGGATCGAACGTTTACCATTATTAAACCAAAAGGTATAACCATTAGTCAGGACACAACTATTTTTACTTAAGAGTGTAACCGTTCAAGTGACACGATTCTATTGTGATCTGGACCACTTGACATCTGCTACGGGACAATTGATATCACCTGTAACAGATATCAAGGTTATAGATTTGTCAAGTTCATCGTTTTAAGTTGTTATCAATTTTGAAACTTAATGATTTTATCACAATTTTATCTGAAAAATATTTAAGGTTATTGAAACATTTTATTTTTGTATAACTGAACTATCGAATATTCAAACAAGAAAATCATAATATTATAATTTTAAGTATATGTAGTAAAAATTTGACTTTATTTAGAGTGTGCAAATAGGCAACACTTATTATTGCAAAAGATTAGTTATCAAAACATGAAAAAAAAACGACCAGAAATTATGAGAGTGTTAGAACACGTATCATCATTTGAAACACACAGAAGGAATCAAATCATTAAGAAACATTATTTAACACAAAGTATATAAACAGTATGGGAATGCTTATTTGTGTTGGTTAATTAGTTAATTATATGAAACATTGTTTAACACAAAGTATCATTGAAACAACGCCTTGTTGTTTTAAGAATTTATCTCTTAACCATAAATGACGCTATTGTGTTTAATAATTTCTTAACCATAAATCACGCATGCATGTACTATCAGAGTAATTAATGATTATTTATCCAAGATTTGTTTTAAAGGGCTTCTTTAATTCATGTGTGCATCCTTTAATTATATATCTTTTTTTAGTTGTATACTGACGTGAGAATAATTCTCTAAAACTTTATTTTGCTAGACTGACATATAGGTTTAGTTTTTGCATTATTGGTCAATAAAAAATATCAATAGAATGACTTTTAAGAATTTTTTTATTTTTTACGAAAATTAATTCTTAAAATAGTTATTATAAAGTAGAACTTATTTATCATGCATGATTATTTTAAAAAAGTCACGTGAGAGAATCTCTTTCCCTCTATATATTTGAAATGATGGCCACTAAGTTGAATATTATAATATTTAATTTTTGTGAACGTGACGTGAAACCATATACTTAATCCGGTGCCGCATAATCTTTTAAGAGGTAGGTTTGACTTGTTCATTTATAGATTTTTTTTATTTTATTTTTTCACATCTTAAGTAATTAAATTGTTTTTAATGGTGTCTCGATTGAATATGTTATATTTAGAATTCAATTACACCAAAACAAAATAAATAAAACGTATGCAATATACAATGGATTTGTTAGGGAGTTTTCTTATGGTTAAAAAAAAAAATCACAAAAAATAAGAAAATACAAACTTATAACTAATAAATAAAAAAGGAATGAATTGCTCTTTAAGTAAATAGTTCTATAGTACATTTGTTTGGCAGTTATTGTGTCTTTTGGTAATACTTAAAATTATCATAACTTAAGAGCAGTTGATGTCAAAATATAGTTTATAAACATTTTTCTTTCTCCATTTCCTTCCAGTGTCTTCTTCATAAGATAAAATTAGGATAGAGTCATTAAACTTCAAAGAAAAAATATCTTAAAAAAACTTAAAAAAATAAAATTTATGGATTAGAAAAAAAAGAAGAAATATATTAATGTATGACTTATAGGTGAAATATAATAACCTTAACAATGAGATTATGGTAGGAAAAAGAAGAAAAATTATGTAAATTTATGACTTATAGGTAAAGATGTATAATTATATTGCACATATAATTGATTATATTATTGAAAAATTATTGTTTTGAAAGATTAGTTACATACATAACGGATTATTTAGGAATATTTTTTATTTAATATAATAATAATAAATAAATAAACTTATTAATTAAATTGCTTGACTCTTTATTTATTTTTAATCTTTTTTATTTTTTTTTTCATTTATTTATTTTTCTCTAATTTTCCATCATTCAAACGAAAACGCTTAGATTTACGAGAATCTCATTATTATCGAACTTGTTAATCACAGCATTACAAAAAGAGTTATATAAACTTTTATAAAAATAGAAGACTGAAACATATAATAGAATCAATTATTCAATTACAAAATAATAATAGGGTTAAATATGTTTTTGTCCCTCACGTTTCAATGAAATTTGGAATTAATCTCTCTTCAAAACTTTTGACCAATTTAGTCATTCATATTTAAAAATGCGTGAATTTAGTCCTTTTAACCAAATTTTGTTAAGTTTATGTTTCAAACGCATTTCATGTTAATATTTGAATTGTTTACACCTTTTGACACATTTTCGCTTCAATGTTAACTCAAATATTATCATAAAATACGTTTAAAATGTCAAATAAACTTAACAAAATTTTGTAAGAAAAACTAAATTCACGCATTTATAAAGAGAAATGACTAAATTTGTATAAAATTTTAAGAGGGACTAATTCCAAAATTCACTAAGAGACTCAAAAACATATTTAATCCATAATAATATATAGCTAAAATAAAAGAAAATAATAATATATGGCTAAAATAAAGAAAACAATATACTAATAAAAACATGTATCATTATTATTAAAAACAATATCTAATTCGAAAAATCATAAAATCTTATCATTTTACACAAATTTTCAATTCAAATGTCACACATAATCGTAAGACGTAAGACAGTAAAATCATTAAAATTGTCAAATAAAACTGTAATATAATGTGAGTCATCGTTCTTTCCAAATTATCCGCTCCACCATCAGTTAACTTTTTGATAAATGAATTTATTTTTTATAAAACCTAAACCTAATTTTAAAAAAAAATCATTAAAAGTCAATATTATTAGAATTTCACTTTATTATATGTGTTGTCAACAATAACAACATTTAATTAAAAATTAAAGTAATTAAAATTCTTCTTTTTTTTTCAAATTCACTTTCGTATGCTATATCTTTATTAATTTCTTATTTGAATAAGTTTTAATTAAAATAAAGTTCAATTTATATATAAGAGGTGAGAAGCATGACAGAGAAGTTTAAGATTGGCGAAATAAACAATACAAACATGAATGTGGATGTAATGTAATGACGTGGCAATGGTTGAGAAAGAGTAAAGGAGCATCATAGTGGTTATGAATGTCACGCATAACACCAAAAAAAGATTAAAAAAAAGTCATGAATTTCACGTGGATGAGTGTAAAGAGTAAACAAAAAGACACCACCTAGTTCAAATCAAGGATTAAATAATGTTAAATTGAGGTTGCCCTGTCCCAACTTGGAACAAAACGTTGAAAACTCTAAATATTTCTATCAAATCAATTTTTTACCAATATAAAAAGGTGGTGTTGTGAAAACGTAAGGGTGAGAATGTTTAATTTCTAGTAATCGTAAAGATAAGGTTTTATTTTATGTTATAGTTTTGTAAAAGTGTAAAATAACTTAAATATATATATAAAAATAAAAAAAGTTAAAAAAGAAGAGAGAGAAGGTTCTTCATTGTTCTTTAGAATGACTCGGTCCTATCCCGTGACTCCATAATTCTTTCCTTACAAAATTCAACACACCCTGCAAACCACATGCTCTAACCACTCCTCAATAAATTATCACTATTCTTTTAAAAAAGAACATAAATTATTAAATATGTAAATCTATAATAAAATATGTAATGAAGATACCAATAAAAAAAATATATAAAACTGCGCGTTCTGAAAAGCCGTTTGGTCTTGCCACGTGTTTTTTTATTGCGTTTGCGTGAAGAGGTGTGTAATGCGTGCATCCTAGAACTTTCCTTGTCTCCTCATTTTCCACACGGAATTTCGTTGTCGACTTTTCACTTTCAAATTCATAAGCACTCTTCTTTTAGTAATTTGAATGAGTTTTGTTACGCTATTGCCCAACATCATGAGTAGTTATAATGGTTTAAAATAATTTTTGATCAGTTAATATTTAAAAAATTGTTTTCAATAACAACTATATGACTTTGGTCATCATGTTTGTTTGCAATAAATAACTTTTTCACATTTTCAAGAGAAAGACATTTAATCTCTTAGTTATTTATATTTAGTATTAAGATGTTAATATTGTATCCTTCGCACGTTATACTAAATTGTTTGTTTAGTTTAAGGTGATTATGATCATTTAAACATTAAACTCCTTAATTTGAACTTCCGGAATAAAATTACAAATTTGCATTTAAGAAAAAGTAGAGAAAATTTTTATAATAAGCAACTTTTGAAGATTTATTTTTCTATTATAGATATTTTTGAATTATACTAACGTGAATAGATCATCATTTTTTTAAAAATTAAACTTTTTACTGCTCAAATACGATTTTTTCTTGCAAAATACTAAATTCTCATAATTTTTTTTTTTAATTTTGCATGTTGTTCTCTGTTGTTCTATTTCACTCATAATGTCTGGTCTTCTTCTTGATGCCACACTCTTCCTTAAATATATACATTACAAGGCTAGTTTTTATTTTTTTTCACTTCTCGATTACTTTTAACGAACCCAAGTATGAATACGATGAAAGTAGAATCAACAACAATTATATAAATAGCGACAGGAATAATAACAACGATATGTTGTTGATCACAATAGTAATAGTCAGATAAGAAGAAAAGGCAAATAAATTATGCCATCCTACCTTTTAACAATAGTTCTTTTTTAGGATAAGTTATATACTATACTAATATAGTAAGATCAATAATAATATAATAAAATTATTACACTCCTTGTTATAAATTTAAGTTAAAATTGATCTCATAAGAGATTTGAAAGTATAAAATTCTCTTTCTTATATTTTTTATTATTCTTTGAGCACACTTCAAAATGCATAAATGTGTGATTGTGCTTAAAAAAAATGTAATTAGTTAAGGTATCATGAAAAGGTATGCCTTGAACCCTCACTTGAGAAAAGTTATACTATCACTCAATATGATGTAATGTAGAAATCTAATATATATATATATATATATATATATATTACCTAGTGCTAAAGCTTTCATGCTTACAATTGGAATATAAAAGCAAACATTGTGCTAAAAAAACCTTTATTCAATATTTCTTTGATCTCAATTTTTAATATTATTGATTTTTTTTCTTTTGAGAAACTTATATTGAATTTAACCACACATTTATGATGTGTTTGTTTTTAGGGATTTGCTCTTTTAAGTGAACTTATGAAAATGGATGAGATTTGTTTGTTTTCAGGAATTAGAGGTGATTTGTACAGATGGATTTCATCCTTGAAAGCAAACACATCCTTTTATCTTAAACAAAAATATTGTAAGTGGATTTTTTTTATCAGCGATGTTATAGTATTTGTTAGTGAAAAGAGTTGAACCCACAACCTTTCTTACTCATCAAACCAACCTTATATCTTCCAAGTATTAGTGGAAAACACTACAAAAAAAATTGGTATTACATACAACATAAATTCATAGTTAAAGTCCAAAATTCATAAGTAAAGCAGATTTACCTACAGATTACCTACGAAGGTAATATAAAATTAATGTTCACCTACGAATTTTGGAATTTTTACATAATTATCTATGAATATATTCGTAGGTACAACTGTGTGTAATTACATACACATATATCGGTAGGTAAATTACCTACAGATATATGTATAGTTACCTACAAATATATTCATAAGTAACTAATTACCTACCAATATATTCGTATACATTATCTATTTCTTTTTTGAGCTTTCGACTTTAGTTTATCCTACAAGTTTTTTTTATCCTGGATATATTTTATGAAGCAAACACATTATGCATAAAATAATATTTTAAATAGATTAAATTAGATTCAACACTCCATAATTAAATTCAGAATCTCTTTTACCCTCTTCTAACCTTACGTTTAGTGCATTTTTTTGAAAAATAAATGTCTACTATAGCATAAATAATATAATAAAATTGTATCAAATAATTTATTAAAATAACACAATTATATAATACTCATATATTATCATAATTTGGTCAAAAGTACAAGCGAGCTAATAAAAGAAAAGTAATTACATTATTTCAAATACACTAAATTAGGTTTAAAATTTTTATAAAAAGATAAGGATCATCAAACTTGTGACAAATTTCTTAAACCGACAAAATATATTTAAGTAACACCAAGTCTCTCTTTATAATTCACTCTTGTCTATCAAATTGTCAACTAAATTTTGTTTAACTCAAGCTTGTTGTTTTGTTTTCAGAATCACCTTTAAAAAGTAAATTAATACTATAAAATCAAATTTGTATGCAATACGCATTCTTCTTTTGAAAATTATATATTTCAATATTTATTATTCTAAAAGTGCAAATATTCTATTAGGTTAGGGATGAATGCAGATGTGGTTATAAGAGATGTATATTTCATAATTTTGTGAAAAAAAATCTATCCCAAACCTTATAGTTACTTTTTAAGTATTTAAAGATAGCAAGAGAAACTTTTCAATTATATTTTGTTACCTTTTAAAGGGACATTTCATTAATGTAAGCAAGATAGGCATCACACAAATGTTTCTCACTTAAAAAACAATAAATAAACAAAAAAAAAAAACATCTATAAATGTTTATTCTTTTTGAACATCCATATTGTTTAAGACGATAAAGCAGAATTCTTTAATACTTTTAAGAGAATATCATATTTATTTTTTTAATTACTTGACATTAAAATAGAATATGTGTGTTGTTTTAATATTTAACACTTGATAATGTTATATTTTTTAAATTATTGTTGCTAAATATTCACTCCTTATAGACATTAAAATACATAAATTAGATTGTTAAGATTGTTTGAGTAGACAACCCTGCACATTATTAAAATAATAATAAAAATATAAGTTTCATATTGAAAAATAAAAGAAAAATTAAAGTCTTTGTTGTTATTATTATCATGAACATCAATAATATGTTATTGTAAATAATATTAATTTAAATATAGTATTATTAATGTTATCATTTTATTTATCCTTTATTTATAAAAACATATAATAAAATATTTTATTATTTATTTATTTCATATTTTTATTTTTATTTTATTCTTGATTATATTTTAAAATTATAATATTTTGAATCTTAAAAATATTTTTTTGTTACATATTTCATAACAAAGAAAAATATAAAAAGGATAGAAATAAATTTTTTATTCACTTAAAATAATTTTATACAACATTGTTTCATTATGTAATTACCTTCTTTTTTTTCTTCTTCCGTTCTAACTTACACTCTAAGTATTTTATTTGTAACATTGTTTTTTTTTATTAAATTATAAATTACATATTAAATATAGATGACAATAATATATATATATATATAATTAATATTAATATATATGAAATAAAATATTTTTTTTAATTTGAAAATAGAATCAAAAAATTATTTATAGCAAGGTTACTCTTTTATTCAATCTCAATGAGTTTAAACCTAATCTTTAGAATCTCATAAAAAATACATGGCTCAATATAGTATTATTTAGTAGATTGGTTAGTAAATTAAGGGAGTACTCATGAATTTGTTATAAACTCATCACATTCAGTAGAAGTTAATCCCTATATCTTCATTTTGAGTTTCACATACAGTAAAATAAAAAACGTGTTAAATTTGGAACACATCGAGTGAATAAAGGAAACAGTAACATCAAACACGAGAAGTTACACTACGGTAGGTAGGTTCATGAATCTCAATTCATATTTCGTTTTCTCATTTGCATAGGAAAGTGTGCTTCTTATCATTCTTTTTTTCTCACAATAAAATAAAATATTGTAGTGATCGGTGATCGGTGATGATCAATAAAATAAAATATTGTAATGAACGGTGATCGGTGATAATCGGTGACGTAGTTTCTGCTATATCAGTCCAATGCGGATAACAAATATCAGCACCGAGTCCAAGTTTCACTATACATTTACTGAAATGTCCTTTTTAAAATCTTAAAAAAGAATATTTACACCAATCTCATACATCCTAAATTGCATTTCAATTATATTTGTTCTATTTCATTGAATTTATTTATTATTGTTTTAAATATGAAAAGAAAAACATTCAAATAGTAAAATATTGGAGTTAAATTATTTTAGTATATATATATATATATATATATATATTTATTTATTTATTAACAACTAAATGAGTAATAGAGTGAAAGAAATAAATGTTATTTAAGGACTTATATAATTAACTGATAGTTGAAGAATAATGTGGCTCACACAATGAAAAATATGGAATACATTCCTTGTAGAAGACTATAATCTATTGCCTAAGTTTCGTAATTGATTATGCTTAAAAATCTCACAAATTGATCATCTAGTTGAACATACAAACTAAACTTGAAAACTCACATAGTATGCAACATTATATAGTCAATTATGTCTTTATTTTTGCATTGTTGGTCCAGACTGTGGTATAAATAAAATAACACAATATTGTATATGAAAAATTATAACCATTTGATGATTATATTTTAATAAATTAAAACATCAATTTGAAATATTATAACCATATTTTCTCTCCCTAAAATCAAAATCCTAAAATTGTTGTGAATTGTATGGTTTGTTAATTTTGTTTGACTAACATAATGCTAATCAACAGTCTTTTGATTATGATGAATAACTTTTGCCAAATGTTTTACTCACAACGAATTTGTCACTATATGTTGTGATTACTATAATAGTTAAAAAATACAATGGATAAAAGAATGACTTGTTAAATGAATTTTGTATTATTAATTTTAGTTTTAATTAAATGCTTGAAATATTTTATATACATTTTATCTGCAATAATTTATATATACTTTAGAAATTATTAAATTTTATAACTAATTTATAATATATATATATATATATATATATATATATATATTATGAATAATATATTTTACATGCATTATTTTTTGTAATTACTCAATAATTAGAATCTATTTATCTAAAAGTAATCTAAAGTAGTTAAAATTTTCTTGGTCTATATGGAGTTAGGAGAGTAATGCATGAAATTTTAGTAATAAGACAAGGAAAATTATTTAAAAACTGAATACTGATTTTAAAGAAAAAGAGGAATTTTTTTCAAATTTTGTACCTAAATGTTGTCTCACAATCAAAATAACAAATTATTCATATATGTCTATCTATGTAGTAGGACTTATCATCTTTTGTTTTCTTACTCATAGATTACATTTGTTGTCGATATGAGAAGTAATAATAGGAAGTTTGATCCTAAAAATATAGAATTTGATCCTGAAAAGAAACATTATAAGAATAAATTGATATCATACCTATTCATATCAATCAAACTTATAATATTATTCTCATAAAACCTATGACATTTATTAACTTAGTATATGAATGATTATGTGCAACTAATATATAAGTGAGATTTTTTTTTTATATCAGGAAACAACGACCAAACTTTCATAATTAAGATGTTAAAATTCATAATAACACCTAACATAGATTTAATTAAAAATAATATTTAAACATGATAATATAATTAATAAAACAACATACATTTATGTGTATTTATTTTCAATCAAAAATGTATTATTTTAGCAAAACAAAATAGTAATATAGTCTAGTAAAAAAATATATTACCAAAGTGAGATTAATTAACTGAAGTACTTTAAATTTATTTTCTTAAGAAACAAATTAAACTAAAATCATCTTAATTTAAAAACATTTAATAAAATAAATTATTTCATTATATTGTAAACAAAGGGCGACGAAAATAAATTAAAAAGAACCGAAATTTGTGATAAATAATGAGATGAAAAATTATAGAGTTAATAAAAAAGGTAAAAGGTGACATAAAAAATAATTTGATAATGAATAACATTTCTCAGTTCAATTTATTTATTTTTCTTGTGAAAATCTTAAAATTTTATTTTTCATTAACTGTTGGTACGTCGCTATTTTATTTTATCTCTCCTTCCTACACTTATCCACTTAAAATAAGGATACTCATTCAACTTTTTTCTAATATAAATTCCAATAATTAATTGATAAATATTGAATCAGTCAAACAACTACTTCCCGTTGAATTTTCTTCTCATCTCTTAAAATCTATTCGGTATGTGACATACCAAAGTGTATTGAATAAGTCAAACTCCTTCTCGATTAGCTTAATTAACTACAATTAGGATATATAAGTTTTTATAAAACCATATTTTAACCGAAAACTAGATGACAAAGTATTGTCATGTTCTAAAACATTATAGTTTCTTTTCAAAAACAAAAATCACTTATTAAATTTTACTCTTTTATCAAATAATCATTTATGACTTCAACGAGTGACTTGATAACATTCAACATGATATTTTTGTGAATTAACAATTAGATGTTTATATTTTTTTTCTCTCATGAAAATAATAACATCTTGTTCACAGAATATGTGCTATAAATATATATATATATATATATATATATATATATATATATATATATATATATATATATATTTATATATTTTTTTTTTTTATTTTATATA